>Ga0138291_1038543_pt1 | contig 9600 bp, 4 predicted proteins | sample S_140625_E_mt_FD_106912 | JGI IMG/M metagenome (GOLD analysis project Ga0138291, IMG submission 106912) | Freshwater microbial communities from Lake Simoncouche, Canada - S_140625_E_mt (Metagenome Metatranscriptome) | ecosystem: Environmental > Aquatic > Freshwater > Lake | place: Canada: Quebec... | reverse complement strand
GTATAATTGGTAGTTAAACAAATTTTATTATGACAAGAGAAGAAAAATCAATCGCGATAGAAGATTTAACTGCAAAGTTGGCTGAAAGTAATATTGTATATATTGCTGACACCTCTGGGTTAGATGCAGAAACTACTTCGAATTTAAGAAGAGCTTGTTTTAAAGCTGGGATTAAATTAGAGGTTGTTAAAAACACATTGTTAGAAAAAGCAATGGAAGCTTCAGCCAATGATTATGGTGATTTAACTTCTGTATTAAAAGGGAACTCTTCTATTTTTATTGCAGACATCGCTAATTCACCGGCAAAAATCATTAAAGATTTCAGAAAAAAATCGGATAAGCCAGCTTTTAAAGGCGCTTATATCAATGGTGAAATTTACATCGGAGATAACCTATTGGATAGCTTAGCGTCCTTGAAATCTAAAGAAGAAGTTATTGGAGAAATCATTGGATTACTTCAATCTCCTGCACAACGTATTATTTCGGCATTATTGAACAATGCAGAGAAAAAAGGCGAAGCGGCAGAATAAGTAGAGCAGACTAAAAAAATAATAATTAAAGAACATTTTAAACGATAGAAAAAATGGCAGATTTGAAACAATTCGCAGAACAATTAGTTAACTTAACAGTTAAAGAAGTTAACGATTTAGCTACAATATTAAAAGATGAGTATGGTATCGAGCCAGCTGCTGCAGCTGTAGTAGTTGCTGCTGGTGGTGCTGGTGCAGGTGATGCTGCTGAAGAGCAAACAGAATTTACTGTAGTATTGAAAGAAGCTGGTGCTTCTAAATTAGCAGTAGTTAAAGCTGTAAAAGAATTAACAGGTCTTGGCTTGAAAGAAGCAAAAGATTTAGTTGATGGTGCACCATCGAATATCAAAGAAGGAGTTACTAAAGCAGAAGCTGAAGGTTTGAAAAAATCTTTAGAAGAAGCTGGAGCTGTTGTTGAGTTAAAATAATCCAACACCGGTTTTAGAACTAGGTTTAGGCCTTGGGCAAATGCGTCCAAGGGCCTAAACCATTTTTCGTATAATAAAATTGTCTACTGTTGTGGTAGTCTACGAGTTTTAAAACACGAAAATCTTTTAATCAATACGAAGAAAAAAATGGACTAATTTCCTGGTTTATTTTTAAAGATGTGTTGGTTATCAAAAAGGAAAGTATAGATTACACAGTGTTTCTACACACAAAAAATTACTTTTTTTAAATCAAAATTTTGTCCATTGATGATAACAAATCAGACTGAAAGATTGAATTTTGCCTCTACGAAAAACATCCCTCAATATCCAGATTTTCTAGATGTTCAGGTAAAATCTTTTAAAGATTTCTTCCAATTGGAAACGAAATCGGATGAGAGAGGCAACGAAGGTTTATATAACACCTTCATGGAAAACTTTCCAATAACTGATACAAGGAACCAATTTGTATTGGAATTTCTAGATTATTTTGTTGACCCACCGCGTTATACTATTCAAGAGTGTATCGAAAGAGGTTTGACTTATAGTGTGCCTTTAAAGGCAAGACTAAAACTTTATTGTACAGATCCAGAGCACGAAGATTTCGAAACTATTGTTCAGGATGTTTATTTGGGTACGATCCCTTATATGACTCCGAGTGGTACTTTTGTGATTAATGGCGCTGAGCGTGTGGTTGTATCCCAATTACACCGTTCGCCAGGGGTATTCTTTGGACAGTCTTTCCATGCTAATGGTACGAAGTTATATTCTGCTAGAGTTATTCCATTCAAAGGATCATGGATTGAATTTGCTACCGATATCAATAGCGTAATGTATGCTTATATCGATAGAAAGAAAAAATTACCGGTTACTACTCTTTTCCGTGCTATCGGATTTGAAAGAGATAAGGACATCCTTGAAATATTTGATCTTGCAGAAGAAATCAAAGTTTCAAAAACTGGTCTTAAAAAATACATCGGTAGAAAATTGGCCGCTAGAGTATTGAATACTTGGCACGAAGATTTCGTGGACGAGGATACTGGCGAGGTAGTTTCTATCGAGCGTAATGAGATTATATTGGATCGTGATACTATCATTGACAAAGACAATGTAGAAGAAATCATTGATTCTAATGTAAAATCTATTTTGTTACACAAAGAGGATAATAATCAAGCGGATTATGCTATTATCCACAACACGTTACAAAAAGACCCTACTAACTCAGAAAAAGAAGCCGTAGAGCACATTTACCGTCAGTTGCGTAATGCAGAACCGCCTGATGAGGAAACCGCTCGTGGTATTATCGATAAATTGTTCTTCTCAGACCAACGTTACAACTTAGGTGAAGTAGGTCGTTACAGAATGAACAAAAAACTTGGATTGGATATCCCAATGGAAAAGCAGGTCTTGACCAAAGAAGATATCATTACCATTGTAAAATACTTGATTGAATTGATCAACTCTAAAGCAGAGATTGATGATATTGATCACTTGTCAAACCGTCGTGTTAGAACTGTTGGAGAGCAATTATCACAACAATTCGGCGTAGGTTTAGCTCGTATGGCTAGAACCATTAGAGAGCGTATGAACGTTAGAGATAACGAGGTGTTTACACCAATCGATTTGATTAATGCTAAGACCTTATCATCGGTTATCAACTCCTTCTTTGGAACGAACCAGTTGTCTCAGTTTATGGATCAAACGAACCCATTGGCAGAGATTACCCATAAAAGAAGATTATCGGCCCTTGGCCCTGGTGGACTTTCGAGAGAGAGAGCAGGATTTGAGGTACGTGACGTTCACTATACCCACTACGGAAGACTTTGTCCGATTGAAACCCCAGAGGGACCAAACATTGGTTTGATTTCTTCTTTAGGAGTTTATGCCAAAGTTAACGGAATGGGATTCATTGAGACGCCTTACCGTAAAGTAACTAACGGAACGGTAGATTTAGTTTCTGAGCCTATTTATTTAAGTGCTGAAGAGGAAGAAGGAAAAATGATTGCTCAGGCGAACATTGAAATGGATGCTAAAGGAAAAATTACGGCTGATAAAGTTATTGCTCGTGAAGAGGGTGATTTCCCAGTAGTAGATCCAGGAGAGATTCATTATACCGACGTTGCACCTAATCAGATTGCTTCTATTTCGGCTTCGTTGATTCCGTTCTTGGAGCATGATGATGCGAACCGTGCGTTGATGGGATCGAACATGATGCGTCAGGCAGTACCTTTGTTACGACCTGAAGCACCGATTGTAGGAACGGGATTAGAGCGTCAAGTAGCTTCTGATTCTAGAGTATTGATTAATGCAGAAGGTAACGGTACTGTAGAGTATGTGGATGCCAATATGATTACCATCAAATACGACAGAACCGAAGAGGAGCGCATGGTAAGTTTTGACCCGGATGAGAAATCGTATAACTTGATTAAGTTTAGAAAAACGAATCAAAGTACGTCTATTAACTTGAAACCCATCGTAAGAAAAGGGGATCGTGTGAAATTAGGACAAGTGCTTTGTGAAGGATATGCCACACAAAACGGAGAGTTGGCTTTGGGTAGAAACCTTAAAGTAGCGTTTATGCCATGGAAAGGGTATAACTTCGAGGATGCGATTGTAATTTCTGAGAAAGTGGTTCGTGATGATATCTTTACTTCTATCCACGTGGATGATTATTCATTGGAAGTTAGAGATACTAAATTAGGTAACGAAGAGTTGACTAATGATATCCCGAACGTATCAGAAGAGGCTACTAAAGACTTGGATGAAAACGGAATGATTAGAATTGGAGCCGAGGTTAAACCTGGTGATATTCTAATTGGAAAAATTACACCAAAAGGAGAATCAGATCCTACTCCAGAAGAGAAATTGTTAAGAGCGATTTTTGGGGATAAAGCAGGAGATGTAAAAGATGCTTCGTTGAAAGCTTCGCCATCTTTACACGGTGTGGTTTTAGATAAAAAATTATTCGCGAGAGCGGTAAAAGATAAAAAGAAACGTACCAAAGATAAAGACGATTTGACGTCTTTGGAAATGGAATTCGAAACTAAGTTTGTTGAGTTGAAAGACCGTTTGGTTGACAAATTATTTACAATAGTAAACGGAAAAACTTCACAAGGAGTGATGAACGATTTGGGTGAGGAAGTATTGCCAAAAGGTAAAAAATACACTCAAAAAATGTTACATGCTGTAGAAGATTTTGCTCACTTGACCAAAGGACAATGGGTTGCTGATGATGAGACTAATCGTTTGGTTAACGACTTAATTCACAACTACAAAATCAAGTTGAATGACTTGCAAGGTGCTTTGAGAAGAGAGAAGTTTACTATCACGGTGGGGGACGAATTACCTGCTGGAATTTTGAAATTAGCGAAAGTATATATTGCTAAAAAACGTAAATTGAAAGTAGGGGATAAAATGGCGGGTCGTCACGGTAACAAAGGTATTGTTGCTCGTATCGTTCGTCATGAGGATATGCCATTCTTAGAAGATGGAACACCGGTAGATATCGTATTGAATCCGCTAGGGGTACCTTCTCGTATGAATATTGGGCAGATTTATGAAACGGTATTAGGATGGGCCGGTATGAACTTGGGTAGAAAATTTGCTACTCCAATTTTTGACGGAGCTACTTTAGACCAGATTAATGAATTTACGGATGAGGCAGGCATTCCACGTTTTGGTCATACGTATTTGTATGATGGAGGCACTGGAGAGCGTTTCCACCAACCGGCAACAGTTGGGGTTATCTATATGTTGAAATTAGGGCATATGGTTGATGATAAAATGCACGCACGTTCTATTGGTCCGTACTCTCTTATTACGCAACAACCATTGGGTGGTAAAGCTCAATTTGGAGGTCAGCGTTTTGGAGAAATGGAGGTTTGGGCACTTGAGGCTTATGGAGCTTCTAGTACGCTTAGAGAAATTTTGACTGTTAAATCGGATGACGTTATTGGTAGAGCTAAAACTTACGAGGCTATCGTTAAGGGAGAGACTATGCCAGAGCCAGGATTACCAGAATCATTCAATGTATTGATGCATGAATTGAAAGGTCTTGGATTAGACATCAGATTAGAAGAATAAATCAGTAAACAGTCTCAGTCACAGTTGGCAGTACTGTTTTAACTGTGATTGGGAACTGCATTTACAACCAACTTTATAAAAGTTTACGACTATGATGAATAGAAATAAAGATACTAAAAATACGATCAAAAGATTTGACAGAATTTCGATAGGATTAGCTTCGCCGGAATCTATCTTGGCTGAGTCAAGAGGAGAGGTTTTGAAGCCAGAAACTATCAACTATAGAACCCACAAACCAGAGCGTGACGGTTTATTTTGTGAGCGTATCTTCGGACCTGTAAAGGACTTCGAATGTGCTTGTGGAAAATACAAAAGAATCCGTTATAAAGGAATCGTTTGTGACCGTTGTGGTGTTGAAGTTACGGAGAAAAAAGTGCGTCGTGATCGAGTAGGACACATCAATTTGGTGGTGCCTATTGCTCACATTTGGTACTTCCGTTCTTTGCCGAACAAAATTGGTTATATCCTTGGATTGCCGTCTAAGAAATTAGACATGATTATTTACTACGAAAGATATGTAGTAATCCAAGCGGGTATAGCTCAGAATGCAGAGGGAGAATCTTTGCACCGTTTAGACTTTTTGACTGAAGAAGAATATCTAAATATTTTAGATACCCTTCCGATGGAAAATCAATATTTAGACGATAATGATCCTAATAAATTCATTGCCAAAATGGGTGCTGAATGTATTATGGACTTGCTGGCTAGAACTGATTTAGATGCCTTGTCTTATGAGTTGCGTCATGCGGCTAATAACGAGACTTCTAAACAAAGAAAAACAGAAGCCTTAAAACGTTTACAAGTAGTTGAATCGTTCCGTGAGTCTAACATGAATAGAGAGAATCGTCCTGAGTGGATGATCTTGAAAGTGATTCCGGTTATCCCACCAGAATTACGTCCGTTAGTGCCGTTGGATGGAGGTCGTTTTGCGACTTCGGATTTGAATGATTTGTACCGAAGAGTAATCATCCGTAACAACCGTTTGAAACGATTGATGGAGATTAAAGCTCCTGAGGTAATCTTGAGAAACGAGAAACGTATGTTGCAAGAATCAGTAGATTCGTTATTTGACAACACCCGTAAAGCTTCGGCTGTTAAAACAGAATCCAACCGACCATTGAAATCCTTATCGGATTCCTTGAAAGGTAAACAAGGACGTTTCCGTCAAAACTTATTAGGAAAACGTGTAGATTATTCTGCTCGTTCGGTAATTGTTGTTGGGCCAGAAATGAAATTGTTTGAGTGTGGTTTGCCAAAAGATATGGCGGCAGAATTGTACAAACCTTTCGTTATTCGAAAATTAATCGAAAGAGGAATTGTTAAGACGGTTAAGTCGGCCAAAAAAATCATAGATAAAAAAGAGCCTGTAGTTTGGGATATCCTAGAGAATGTAATCAAAGGACACCCTGTATTACTAAATCGTGCTCCTACCTTACACCGTTTGGGTATCCAAGCGTTCCAGCCTAAATTGATTGAAGGAAAAGCGATTCAGTTGCACCCTTTAGTGTGTACGGCGTTTAATGCGGATTTTGATGGTGACCAGATGGCGGTTCACTTGCCACTAGGACCAGAGGCTATTTTGGAAGCGCAATTGTTGATGTTGGCTTCTCACAATATCTTGAACCCTGCTAATGGAGCGCCGATCACGGTACCTTCTCAGGACATGGTATTGGGTCTGTACTACATGACCAAAGAACGATTGTCTACTCCTGAAATGAAAATTTTAGGGGAAGGTTTAACGTTCTATTCTGCTGAAGAGTGTAATATCGCTTTGAATGAGGGTAGAGTGGAGTTGAATGCTCGTGTAAAAATCAGAGCTAAAGACTTTAACGAAGAAGGCGAATTGGTTTATAAAATCATTCAAACTACGGCGGGTAGAGTATTATTTAATGAAGTAGTGCCACAAGCTGCAGGATATATCAATGAGGTATTGACTAAGAAATCGTTGCGTGATATTATCGGAAAAATTTTATCGGTAACGGATGTGCCTACTACGGCAGGTTTCTTGGACAATATGAAAGATATGGGATATAAGTTTGCCTTCAAAGGAGGATTGTCCTTCTCGCTAGGTGATATTAAAATTCCGGATCAAAAACCAAAATTGATTGCTGATGCAAGAGAGCAAGTAGAGGGAATATCTATGAGCTATAACATGGGTCTTATTACCAATAACGAACGTTACAACCAGGTTATTGATATTTGGACTTCTGCGAATGCACAGTTGACGGAGTTGGCTATGAAAAATATTAGAGAAGACCAACAAGGGTTTAACTCGGTATACATGATGCTTGACTCTGGGGCGAGGGGTTCTAAGGAACAGATTCGTCAGTTGACTGGTATGCGTGGATTGATGGCTAAGCCTAAAAAATCGACTGCTGGTGGTGGAGAGATTATTGAGAATCCGATTCTTTCTAACTTTAAGGAAGGATTATCGATTTTGGAATACTTTATCTCTACGCACGGTGCTCGTAAAGGATTGGCGGATACCGCTTTGAAAACGGCGGATGCTGGATACTTGACTAGAAGGTTGCACGATGTATCACAAGATGTTATTGTGAACTCGGTTGACTGTGGTACCTTGAGAGGTATTGAAGTTTCGGCTTTGAAGAAAAATGAAGAAATCGTTGAGACTTTGGGAGAACGTATCTTAGGACGTGTAGCGTTACAAGATGTTATTAATCCCTTGAACAATGAAATATTAGTACACTCTGGTGTTCAAATTACTGAGGCTATTGTTAAGGCTATTGAGGAGTCTCCACTTGAGAGAGTAGATGTTCGTTCTCCATTGACTTGTGAGGCTAAAAAGGGAATTTGTGCTAAGTGTTACGGAAGAAACTTGGCTACGGGTAAAATGACTCAAAAAGGAGAAGCTGTTGGTGTCATTGCTGCACAGTCGATTGGAGAGCCAGGAACTCAGTTGACCCTACGTACGTTCCACGTTGGAGGGGTAGCAGGAGGAGTATCTGAAGAGTCGAACATTGTTGCTCGATTTGGCGGTAAACTTGAAATCGAAGATTTGAAAACGGTAGTAGGAGAAGATGGTGATGGCAACAAAGTTGACATTGTAGTTTCTCGTTCGACTGAGTTGAAATTGACGGATGTTAAAACGGGTATTCTATTGAGCACTCATAACATTCCTTATGGATCAGTTATTAGTGTTAAAGACGGAGATGTAGTAGAAAAAGGTGCTACTATCTGTAAATGGGATCCTTATAACGGAGTTATTGTTTCTGAATTTACGGGTAAAATTGCTTATGAAGATTTAGAACAAGGGCAATCGTTCCAAGTGGAAATTGATGAGCAAACCGGATTCCAAGAGAAAGTAATTTCGGAAGGAAGAAATAAAAAATTAATTCCAACCTTATTAGTATATGGTAAAGACGGAGAATTGATTCGTTCTTATAACTTACCAGTAGGGGCTCACCTTATGGTAGAAGATGGCGAGAAAATCAAGGCCGGTAAAATCCTTGTTAAAATTCCTCGTCGTTCTTCTAAAGCAGGGGATATCACGGGAGGACTTCCAAGAATTACCGAGTTGTTAGAAGCTCGTAATCCTTCGAACCCAGCAGTAGTTTCTGAAATCGATGGAGTTGTATCTTTTGGTAAAATCAAAAGAGGTAACCGTGAGATTGTGATTGAATCTAAGTTTGGCGAAATTAAAAAATACCTAGTAAAATTATCTAGTCAAATCTTGGTACAAGAGAATGACTTCGTAAAAGCTGGGGTGCCTTTATCTGATGGTGCTATTACACCGGATGATATTTTAAGAATCCAAGGACCTTCTGCTGTACAACAGTATTTGGTTAATGAGATTCAAGAGGTATACCGTTTACAAGGGGTTAAAATTAACGATAAGCACTTTGAAGTAGTGATTCGTCAGATGATGCGTAAAGTGCGTGTTGAAGATCCAGGAGATACTTTGTTCCTAGAAGAACAATTGATCCATACGGCAGATTTCTTGGAAGAGAATGATAAATTGTATGGAATGAAAGTGGTAGAAGATGCTGGAGATTCTGAAGTGTTGAAACCAGGTCAGATTGTTACGCCTCGTGAGTTGCGTGATGAGAATTCGTTGTTGAAACGAAATGACAAAAACATGGTAGTGGCTCGTGATGTTATTACGGCTACGGCTACGCCAGTGTTACAAGGTATCACAAGAGCTTCGTTACAAACGAAATCATTTATCTCTGCGGCTTCGTTCCAGGAGACTACTAAAGTATTAAATGAAGCAGCTGTAGCTGGTAAAGTAGATACTTTAGAAGGACTTAAAGAAAATGTTATTGTAGGACATAGAATCCCTGCCGGTACTGGTATGAGAGATTATGATCATATGATAGTAGGGTCTAAGGAAGACTATAATGAGATTATGGCTAATAAAGAGGAGTATATTTATTAAACCTCACAGGGCTCGCTTCTTTGGAGCGGGTTTAACCTCACCCTGCCCTCTCCAAAGGAGAGGGTAAGAGAATTAAAGAAGATATTATGAGTGATAATGCACAACAAGGGCAGATTAATATAGAGCTTGATGAGAAAATAGCGGAAGGGATTTATTCTAACTTGGC
>Ga0138291_1106252_pt1 | contig 9730 bp, 1 predicted proteins | sample S_140625_E_mt_FD_106912 | JGI IMG/M metagenome (GOLD analysis project Ga0138291, IMG submission 106912) | Freshwater microbial communities from Lake Simoncouche, Canada - S_140625_E_mt (Metagenome Metatranscriptome) | ecosystem: Environmental > Aquatic > Freshwater > Lake | place: Canada: Quebec... | reverse complement strand
AGACTAAATGACTGCTGTGCAAATCCCGAAAGACTAATCGTAAATAAAGACAGAACCGTAAACAGTAATCGCATCTTTAAAGAGAATTTTTGTGATCTCATAGTAATTAATTTATTTGTGATTATGGATTTCATATAATATTTATTTATGATGGGGAACGTTACCGGCCCTTAAGCCGGTAACCCTCTCCAATAACTTAATTAGTAAGGCAATATTGCCTGAACGTTTCCTTGGTTATTTGAATCATAAATAGGGAAATCAAAGATATCAACGTAACCGTCTCCGTTTAGATCCGTTACAACGTAAGTTCCGTCATAAGCACCTCCACTTTGATTCGCTGCATCATAAGCAGGATAATCGAAAATATCAACAAATCCATCTTGATTAAAGTCTCCTGAGTACATAGTGTACACTCCGTCAACTAACACTTGGTTATCGCCAAAGGCTTTTGAAGCAGCTGTAGTAAAGTCAAATGCTGCTGGCGTAGCACCTACAGTCACAGGGGTAGCACTCATTACTTGAATACTGTTTCTGTGAGCAACGGATACATAGAATGATCCAGTTGGCGCGGTAGCATAAGTACATACTGCAGTACCGTCTGTTTGTAGGCTTGCTGTTACACTTGCCACAACATGATAATCTGTTACATCTCTTAATTCAACTGTGATATCGTCAACAGCTGTTGTACTAGTACCTACTCCTTGGTTTGCTTTAACAGCACGCATAGCGTGAGCGTCTGTGTCATAGTATCCTTGAATAGCTACTTTTAAGTTCAATGTTGATGAACAGGTTGCAACAGTTAAGTTCAATATCTCGGTGTGACATCCAGATACATAAGTATAGGTTCCACTAGTAGTATACGTTTGTCCGTTTACTGACCATAAGTAATCACCACATGATGAAGTAGTCGTTGTTGTACTTGTACTTGGTGTGATGGTTAAATTCAACACTTCTGTATGACAACCTGTAACTACTGAATATGTTCCTGAAGTTGTGTAGGCTTGGTTGTTTACTGACCAAGTATACGTATCACAAGCTGAAGCGGTAGTAGTATTTGAAGTACTTGGTGTGATGGTTAACGCTAAAATTTGAGTATTACATCCATTCACTACTGTATATGTTCCACTTGTAGTATACGTTTGACCATTTACTGACCAAGTATACGAATCACATGCTGAAGCGGTAGTAGTATTCGAAGTAGTTGGTGTGATGTTAAAGTTTATCGAACCTGATAGATTACTAGTTAAAGTAATACCATTCGCATCTGTTACTGAAAGCAAAGTAAAAGGAGACGCTGTTGGAATTACTGTAGCATCAGTACCACTTACATAATTAGTAGTAGAACCGTTAGAGTAAGCCACGGTATAAGGAGCTGTACCTCCGGTAACATCAACTTTAACTGTAGTAGCAGTACCACTACAGAAGGTATCACTACCTGTGAGAGATAATGCCGCAGCTGTTGGTCCTGTAAGCACTTTACCGTAAATAGTAACATCATCTAATCTGAATGTACCAGAAGCGGCAGCCGCCGGAACAGTAAGATCTGCACGTGTTGTACCGTATGGATATAAACGGAAGGTTACTGTACCACCAGTAGGTGTAGTGAAATCTGAAAAATCCCAAGTAATTACATTACCTGCGATTGGAGTAACTGGAGCAGCTCCCCAAGCAGTAGACGTCACAAATCCATCGGTACTGTAACGAACTTCTAACTTATTAGGAGCCGAGTTACTAGCTTGTCTAAAGAAAGATACTGACGTTACACTTAATTTATTACCTGCAGTTGCTGAGGCTGAAAACTCTATATAAGAACTATTACTAACCGAAGCCGTTGCATTTAATGTTGTTGAATTAAGCACGTTAGCGGTCGCGTTACATGTTATGGTATTTCTTGATAAAGGTGTACCTGTTGAGTTGGTCACCATAGTAGGCACATTTCCATTTGTTGGACATGCCGAAATCCCAGTAAATGTATTTAAGTAAATAATAGTATCCGTAATATTAGCCGTTAATGTGGTAGGCTGAACAAAAGTATAATTACCAGCATCAGTACCAATTAATGTAGCAGTTGAAGTCACAGCGATTGCTTGACCAAGCGCTGAAGTAGCGAAAGTACCTGTCCCGTTGAAAGTAACCACATCTCCTGCAATTATTCCTACCAATGTAGCTGTAATTACTGCATTTGTATTTCCGTCGAATACTTTACTTTGTGCCGCAGCACCCGATAAAGTTACTGTAAACGGCGTAACATCTGCTGTTAAACCACTTGGTTGCGTTATGCTGTAATTACCAGCTTGTGCGCCTCCTAATACTAAGGCCGCGGTAACTGATTTGGCAGTACCTACATTTTTAGTATCGAAAGTACCACCACCTGTTACTGTTACTATATCAGTACCTACAACACCCGTTATAGTTCCAACCGTAATAGTAGCTGCCGTAGTAGCATTGTATACTTTGTTTGCAGCCGTCGCGGTAACCGTAATTACTTTCTTCGTTATCGTATATACTAGTAAAGCATTAGTAGTACCTCCAATGTTGGTCGCAGAAATTGTTATATTATACGTACCTGGAGTAGCCGTTGGCGTACCTGAAATAACTCCGGTAGTTGTATTAACTGTTAAACCAGCCGGCAAGCCCGTTGCATTATAACCCGTAACAGCATAGGCTTCATCAGAAGTTGCTGTAATGGTATAAGCGGCAGCTTGCGTACCGTAAACAGCACTAAACGTTAAAGCACTTGTAATTACTGGAGATGCTACAGAAGTAATGGTTCCTGTTAAGCTAGGTTGTACTAACGCATAGTTTCCTGCTGCAGCACCAGTTAAGGCGTATCCTGAAACTGTTACTGGAATAGTTGTTCCCGCAGTGTCTTGAGCAAATACCGCAGTAACCGCTGAACTGTCAAGTGCAACAGTGGCTGAATCAGCACTTAACACCCCGTTTAATACTGGAGTTCCCGTAAGTGTAGCGGTAAAGTTTCCAATACTTTGTACTTTGTTATTCACTAATAGGCCAGTAATGGTCACTGCTTTTGGCGTAACTGTTCCGGATGCTGCCACATTTACTGTAGTTGCTCCTGTATTTGTTATGGTAATATTTCCACTGTAAGGAGATAAAAGTACTGTTGTTAATGACGTTAATCTAACGAAGATTGTACTATTTACACTTCCTGATATTTGAGTCAAGGTCAATGAATTTGCAAAACCTGACGTTGCATTTGTTGAGATTTCAAATCCTGCAGGAGCTGTAAGGGCCACATCTGATGTTAAATACGTTCCTGTAACTGTAAAACTAGTAGTTGCTGAAGGAGAACCGTACTCTGTAGTAAGGGCAGCTAACGTAGCAACATTAGTAGTAATTGATGGAGTAGGACAAGTAGGTAATACTGTAAATGTCCAATCTGTAGCTACTACAGCAGCTGAACCTGTTGTGGTCCAGTTGGCCGTCCCTGTTTTACCTATTTCGTTTAATAATATTTGCTTACAAGAATTATAAATATTCGTTGTAGTATTATAACGTAACGCTGCTGCTGTAGGGCTAATAGCCGTTGTACCAGTACCCGTTGTTGAAGTTTCTAAACTAGCTGGTATAGCACTAGGACTTGTTCCTAGTTTTGCAAAGTATAGGAATAATGTGGGCGTCGTTGCCGTAATTGATGGTGCCGTATAGATGTAAATTTCATCATTACTTGCTCCAAACCCAGCACTTGCAGTAGAACTCCAATCATATGATGCAGTTGAAACAGCCGCAGCTCCCCATGGTAATACGATAACTGTTCCCGCAGGAATAGTTTGTCCAGATTTTACAGTGAAAGATGCTTCCATTTCGCCTAAATCAGTAAATGACGTGGCGGTAGTTGAAGCTAGTTCATTGTCATTTACAAAGAACTGCGTTCCTGAAGTCAAATCTTTTAATACGACAATAGAAAAACTATCTGGAGTACCACTTGTATTATATCCAATTACAGCAATATCTCCAGCAGTTAATACTGTAGGAGCCTCTGTAATATTGGCGGTTAAAGTTCCTGAAGGTTGCTCTATAGAATAATTAGCTGCTTGAGCACCACCTAATGTCAAGGCAATATTACTTACTACAATACCATTTGCAATGGCAGAAGAAGCAAAAGTACCTGTACCTGTAATCGTTACTGCATCTGGAGAAACAACTCCAGTAATAGCCGTTACGGTTACTGTAGCATTGGTATTGCCATCAAACACTTTATTATCTGCAGTAGCAGTATAGGTTAGAGGTTTTGGTGTAATGTTACCTGTTAAAGTCACTGGAGTTACTATCGTATAATTAGATGCATTAGTACCATTTAAACTATAAGCTACCGTTACATTTTTACCGTTCCCTACATTGGCTGTATCAAAAGTTCCTGTAGCGGAAACATTTACAATTTCAGAACCCACAATACCGTTCGTAGCATCCACATTAACTGTAGCTGTTATAGTACCGTCGTATACTTTGTTAGAAACTGATGCCGAAACAGTCAATACTTTTTGAGTAATATTAGCAGTTAATCCACTTGGTTGTGTCAAGGTATAATTGGCCGCTTTCGAACCTGTTAAGATGATATTGGACGTTACAAATATGTTGCTTCCAATAACAGCGCTATCGAAAGCACCTGCACCATTGAAAGAAACATCATCACCTGCAATCGCTCCTGTTAAGGTACCAGTAATTGTAGCTGCAGTAGTACCGTCGTATTGTTTATTATTCGCAATTGCATCCGGAATTGTTACATTAATAGTATTAATAGTATACGATAAAGTGGCAAAACCTGTACCACCCGAATTAGTAGCACTTAAAGCCACTGAATATACTCCAGCTGCTGAAGGCGAACCTGTAATTTCACCAGTAGTTGTATTTATACTTAACCCAGGAGGTAAGCCTGTCGCATTATAAGAGGTAGCATCACCTGTAGCCGTTATTGCATAAGATGTTGTTGTATCTCCATAAGTAGCAGTAGCTGTAGTCGCACTTGTAATTGAAGGTGCGCTAGGACTAGTAATATTAGCCGTTAAAGATACTGTTGGTTCGATAAGTGTATAGTTGAATGTATCACCATCTAGCGCCCATGTAGGTGTCACTGCAATATTAGTACCTATTTCAGCCGAAGCAAAAGTACCTGAACTCACTAAGAAAACTGATTCACCTGCAACTACGCCATTTAAAGTACCTATTACTACTGCAGCAGTAGTACCGTCGTATACTTTATCGGAAGCCGTAGCACCAGTAACTGTTAATTCTTTTGGGTAAATATCTGCTGTTAATCCGTTTACTGTAGGTTGAACAAGATTGTAATTGGCCAAATCACCTGCATTACCCGATAATAAAAACGCAACATTCACTATGTTCCATTGTGTTTCAAAGAATATTGATTGGAAACTAAATTCAAATTCACCCGTTGCCAGTAAAGTTACATTGTCGGGAGCAACAACTCCTTCTAATGTTCCTGATAAGGTTGCGTCCACCGTACCATCGTATGATTTATTGTTGGCCGTAACATTTGAAACCGTTAGGTCTTTTGCTGTGATATCAGCCGCTATAGCTGTTGGTTGTGCTACCGTATAATTTGATGAAGGAGCAGTATATCCTGTAACTGTAATTGCTTTAGCTGTTCCAACATTTTTATCTGCAAAGGTTGCAGCAGGGGATCCCGCTACACTATAAGAATCGCCATTTACTACACCATCATAAATAGCTGTTCCAGTCAAAGAAGCTGCAGTAGTACCGTCATATACTCTAGATACTCCAGATACTCCAGTAATAGTCAATGCTTTTGTGCTAACGACACTTGATACCGTTGCTACATTAACACTAGTAGCAAATGAACTGCTCAATACAATGTTGCCAGCATAAGTACTCGCAGCTGTTGTACCCGGAATTCTAACGTAGATTGGCGTTGAAGCAATAGTTTCAGAAGATCCTACTGTAATTGGAGATGCATTTGTTCCAATATTTGCAGAGAAATCACTAGTAGTTGACACTTCGAAACCAGCTGGAGGAGTAATCGTAATTGCTCCCAACATATTGGTTCCAGACAAATTGAATGACGTAATTGAAGATGCCGTTCCGTAGGTTGTATTACAAGCTGCTACTGATCCAGAAGCTGTAATTTTTGGACTTGGCGCTGCTGGAGCAAAATCAACTCCACGGAAAATATAATTAGCTCCTGCTGACGTAACATCTGAAGAAGTTAAGGCAGTTCCGTTATCAATAACTTTAATTATTTTGTTATTAGATGTTTCAGCAGTAGTTGCATAGATTATTGGGTTTGTACTTGAGAAGTCAACTGTTATACTTCTTGCAATAGTACCTAAAGTATATTGGCGTACCCAAGTACCTGTTACTTTAGACCATTTTTGAATACCGCCACCTATATTAGCATTTACTGTAGAATCATCGGCCACATATGCTGTGTTTCCATCAGGGCTGATTGCGAACCCGTATGGACTTGCCGTAACTGTGTTGAACACTAAAGAAGCCGTTTGACCCGCTGTGGTAGGTAAACCTGTTCCTACTTGATAAATACCCGCTCCAGTAGCTGTAGTGAAATATAAATTTCCGTTGTAAATCTTAACTATTCTTGTATTTGAAACTGTAGCACATACATTTACAAAGTTGGCTCCATCATAATACCAGATACCTCCTGGGGTACCTGCTGTATAGAATGTTGAAGTACTTGTAGGTACTACACTTCTATAATTATTACTTGGGTATACTGTTGCAGGGAAATTAACTCTAGTTGCCACGGTATAGCCTAAACCAAATACATTAGTTGCTTTAGTGTTGGTAGTAGCCACACCTGTTGTTCCCACTGCGGCATTATATCCAGGAACTGCTAAGTATTGACCATTTGAACTTAAGTTACCATTTGAGGTACCTGTAGCAGTATCGGTCAATAAATTTGTTCCTGTAAATACACCAGTACTTAAGGTGTTTACTACCGTACCCGTTGTAGTCACTTCTAAAAGACTGATCGGAGCCGCAATACTTCCTAATGAAGTAGTTCCGTCTCCTAATCTATTTACTACTAAGTTACCGTTGCCAAATCCGGCAACAGTGATTGAACCTGAAGCGTAGGTTATGGTATAATTTGAAGCCAAGAAGGTACCTCCTGTCGCTACTGAAGGTGTAACTTGATTAGCATAAACTCCGATAGTATTACCCGTACCCGTAGCTCCCGCAGCAGCCCCATAGGTAATGGTTACACTTCCAATAGTCTCAGAACTAACCAATCCATTGGTAGAAAAAGCTAATGAACCTGTGCCACCTGTTAACACTTGGGCTGGAGCTTTTGAAACATTAGTAGCCGTTACCGTTAAGGCTTTAGCTGTAATATCTCCCGTTAAGGAAGGTTGCGTTATCGTATAATTAGTTGCATTAGTTCCTGAAATAGACAAAGCAGGAGTCACTGAAATGGCAGTTCCAACATTGGCAGAAGCAAACGTTCCGTTACCACTAACCGTAATTGTATCTCCTAAAACTATACCATTTAAGCTTGCTCCAATTATAGTAGCAGTTGCAGTACCGTCGTAGGTTTTTGAAGAAACACTAGCTCCTGATACGGTCAATGCTTTTGCAGTAATCGTGTAAACTAAAGTAGCCGTTCCTGTACCTCCGGCATTAGTAGCCGAAATGGTTACATTAAAAGTACCTGTTACTGTTGGCGTTCCACTGATTACACCATTAATTACGGATAATCCCGCAGGTAGACCTGTTGCATTATAAGTATCTGGTGCATTAGTAGCTGTAATCGTATAGGCAGAAGTAGCTACACCATAAGTTCCCGATGCGGTAAGCGCACTTGAGATAACTGGTGTTGGAGTAACTGTGATATCGGCCGATAAAGTAGGCTGTGTTAAGGTATAATTCCCTGCAGCCGTTCCTGAAATCGTATATCCTGTAACGTTTACAGCAATACCTGTCCCAGCAGCTGAAGAAGCAAACGTAGCTACTGGAGTACCTCCTAGCGTCACAACATCTGCACCCACAACCCCTGAAAGGGCAGCGGTACCCGATAACGTCGCAGCATCAGTACCATCGAATACTTTATTGTTGGCCGAAATACCGGTAATCGTTAGGGCTTTCGCCGTAATATCAGCTGAAGTACTTGGTTGCGTTACGGTATAATTTGTTGAAGGTGCTGTATAACCTGAAATCGTTATGCTAATTCCTGTTCCAACATTTACCGAAGCAAAAGTAGCGGCAGGCGTACCCGTAACTGCAAAAGATTCGCTGTTTACTAGACCAACATAAGAAGGTGTTCCTGTTAAAGTGGCAGCATTAGTTCCGTTATATGTTTTGTTTACCCCAGAAACCCCAGAAATGGTTAACCCTACAGGGGAAACGCTATTTCCTGAAGCAGCCGTTGTGATGTTTACTGTAGTAGCTCCTGTAGAAGTTAAGGGTATATTTACACTATTATAACTACCCGTCACGGCAGCAGCAGCTTTAATACGAACCCTTAAAGAACCTGAAGCAGTCCCACCTGATTGCGTGAATGTTGCTGTTGCACCATAGGTAACGCCGTCGGATGACACTTCAAAATTAAGTGGTGCGGTTGCCGTGATATCAGCGGTTAAATTAGCTCCAGAAACTGAGAATGTTTGTGCTGAAGAAGCCGTTCCATAAGTAGCTGTAAATGCTGTTGCTGTTGCAGCACCTGTTATAGTTGGTGTAGCAGCACCTAACGCTGAAAAAGTCAAATCATCAACTGCTAAGTTATCATCATTTCCAGCATCATTTACGTCTGTCCATCTTATGTACAATGTTTGACCCGCAGGCCAAGAAATACCTGTCACGGTAAATGTTATAGCAGTTCTTCTATTAGATGCATTCCCATCGGTAGTAGCATCTGCAGTAGTATTATTAACTAACGCTGTAAAATCAAGACTAGTAACATTTGTATAGGTTCCTACAGTCAAAGAAGTTGGATTAACTGCATAAGCAAAAGTAAGTTTGTTTAATATCGCAGTAGCACTACCACCATCTTTCCACTGTTCTCCAGTATATGAAAGGGTAAATTGCGTTAATGTAGCTCCTGTGTTATTTGTAAAAGAAGCACCAAATTGAGAAGTCAAACTACCAGAGGCGTACGCCCCTAAAGATCTTTCATTAGAGCTTGTAGCACCATCAAAAAAAGTATCTCCACTCCCAGAAGAACCGTTATCAACTCTAAAAGTTGCATTTGCATTAGTTCCTGCTTCTACGAAACTCCAACCTGTAGGCAAAACACTTGCAATTGCAGTGTTATTAGCTGGAACTGTTGGCGTAAGCAAGTTGTCAAAATTTTGAGTATAACTTGAACCAGAAGTTGCATATGAAATCTGAGCAGTTACTGATTGATTAACTCCAAAGAATAGAATTAAAGTCAGAACACCCAATGCATTAACTCTAAAATACTGTCTTTGGCTTAATGCTTTAAGGCCAAAAATTGAACTGCATGATTTTTGGATGAATCCAAAAACCGAAAACAGTAAAGTCGAAATAAAGGCCGTTACGAAGGCCGTATTACCTCTTTTTTCAAACAAACTTGAATCTGAATTCAAACTGTTTTTAGAAATAGTCGCACTCGAATTGCTTGAGCTACGGTACCATTTACTAAACAATGCTTGTAAAATTGATTTCATTACTACTTAATTTTAAATTGTTTTAGGGTTCTAAATTACTACCTAATAATCACTTTTTTAGGGATAACTTATAATTAGTTTGTTATCAAATT
>Ga0138291_1164048_pt1 | contig 9789 bp, 17 predicted proteins | sample S_140625_E_mt_FD_106912 | JGI IMG/M metagenome (GOLD analysis project Ga0138291, IMG submission 106912) | Freshwater microbial communities from Lake Simoncouche, Canada - S_140625_E_mt (Metagenome Metatranscriptome) | ecosystem: Environmental > Aquatic > Freshwater > Lake | place: Canada: Quebec... | reverse complement strand
GGTTTTTTAAACGCACTGGAGATGCATTACGAGGTAATTTCTGTAATCCGATAGCATCACCTGCTTTTTTTAGAGCCTCGCGTTTTGCAGCATACTTAGCAGCAAGTTTTTCTCTCTTTAATTGACGCGCTTTTACTGATTCTTTTGCCATTTATATTGTTGTCAGTTAATTATTTCTTAAAAGGTAATCCAAATTCTTTAAGTAGTGCATGACACTCTTCATCTGTTTTAGCTGAAGTTACAAAAGTAATATCCATACCATTGATACGGCTTACTTTATCAATTACCATTTCAGGGAAAATGATTTGTTCAGTAACACCCATGGTATAATTACCACGACCATCAAATCCTTTGGTATTTAACCCTTGAAAATCACGAACACGAGGTAATGCAACTGAAATCAATCTATCTAAAAATTCATACATTTTGTCGCCACGTAAAGTTACGCGTGCACCAATTGGTAAATTTTCTCTTAATTTAAAATTAGAGATTGCTTTACGAGATTTCGTGCTCACAGCTTTTTGTCCTGTGATTGTCGTTAACTCATTTACAGCTACATCTGCAATTTTTTTGTCGGCCACAGCTGCGCCAACACCTTGATTAATACATATTTTTTCAATCTTAGGTATTTGCATAACACTCTTATAAGCAAACTTCTCTTGAAGTGCCGGTAAAACTGCCGTTTTATATGTATCTTTTAATCTTGGTTTGTAAGTACTCATAATTCTTAGTCAATAAATTCGCCTGTTTTCTTTGAATATCTAGCCAATTTTCCATTGTCAGCAACTTTGCGTCCAATACGTGTGGCATTTCCTGCTTTGTCTACTACTTTTAAGTTTGAGATATGAACAGGGGCTTCTTTCTTAATAATTCCACCTTGCTGGTTTTGCGCATTAGGTTTTGTGTGGCGGCTAACAATGTTAACGCCTTCGACTAAAGCTCTACCGTCAGCTTTTAAAACTTCAACAATACGGCCTTTTTTGCCTTTATCATCACCAGCTAACACTAATACCATGTCGCCTTTTTTAATGTGAAGTTTTTGTTGTTGGTTAATTTTTCTTTCCATAACTTATAATACCTCTGGTGCTAATGATACAATTTTCATAAATTGCTTTTCTCTTAATTCACGAGCAACAGGGCCAAATATACGCGTTGCACGAGGCTCATCTTGAGCATTTAATAATACACATGCGTTTTCATCAAAACGAATGTATGATCCATCTTGTCTGCGAACTTCTTTTTTAGTTCTAACGATTACAGCTTTAGATACTGAACCTTTTTTTACAGTGCCTGATGGAGCTGCAGATTTCACAGTAACTACTATTTTATCGCCAACAGAAGCGTATCTTCTGCCTGTTCCACCAAGTACACGGATACATAATACCTCGCGTGCTCCACTATTATCGGCTACTTTTAATCTTGATTCCTGTTGTATCATTTCTTTTACTTAGCTTTTTCTACAATTTCGATTAATCTCCAACGCTTATCTTTACTCAAAGGACGTGTTTCCATTACCTTAACGATATCGTTGATATTGCACTCATTTTTTTCATCATGAGCCTTAAACTTAGAAGTCATTTTAATAAACTTCCCGTATTTAGGATGCATCACTTTACGTTCAACTGATACAACAATGGTTTTTTGCATTTTATTGCTTACCACTTTTCCTAATATCACTTTACGTGAGTTTCTTTCAATTGCTTGTGTTTCCATTTTCAATTTATATTACTGAACGTTAACCAATTCTCTTCTGCGTTTTTCAGTAAGCAAGCGAGCAATAAGCCTTCTATTATCTTTAATTTGTTTTGGATTGTCAAGTGGAGACACGGCATGTCCCAACTTAGTTTTGGTTAAACCAAGTCTTTCTTCTTTAATTCTTCCGGTTAATTCCTTATCCGACAATTCTAATATTTCTGCGTTTGTCATAATTATTCTGCGTAATCAGGTCTAACAACAAATTTTGTAATTACTGGTAACTTTTGAGAAGCTAATCTCATTGCTTCTTGAGCAGTTGCTTGTGGCACTCCATCAGCTTCGAAGATAATGGTGCCAGGCTTGCAAACTGCAACCCAAAATTCAGGTGCTCCTTTACCCTTACCCATACGTACCTCTGCAGGTTTACGAGTCATTGGCTTATCTGGGAACACGCGAATCCAAACTTGACCTTCACGTTTCATGAAACGATTTAAAGCTACACGCGCTGCTTCTAATTGTTTTGATGTAAGGAAACATGTATCCAAGGCTTTCAATCCAAATGAACCGAACTCTACCGAGAACCCACGAGAGGCATTACCTTTAACTCTTCCTTTTTGTTGTTTCCTAAACTTTGTTTTTTTTGGCTGTAACATTTTTACAGGTTATAAATTTTTATTTACTAAAAACTATTTTCTTCTTCTATCTCCACCACCAGCATTTCCACCACCACGTTTTCTATCTCCACCTCTATCGCCTCTATCATTCCTTCTATCGCCACTTGGTCTTGATGATGGTCTTCCGCCTCTATCTCCAGGTTTACTATCGTTTGTCATTCCGAAATTAGGTGATAAATCACGTTTACCATATACTTCACCACGGCAGATCCAAACTTTAATTCCTATTTTACCATATACAGTTAATGCTTCTGCGATTGTATAATCTATATCTGCTCTAATGGTATGTAATGGTGTTCTTCCTTCTTTGTATGTTTCAGAACGTGCCATCTCAGCTCCATTCAAACGACCACTGATCATCACTTTAATACCTTCAGCACCCATTTTCATTGAGTTAGATATAGCTGCTTTTGTAGCTCTTTTGTATGATACACGAGCTTCAATTTGATTAGCGATTGACTCACCAACCAAAACTGCATCTAATTCTGGTCTCTTAATTTCAAAGATATTAATAGCAACATCTTTGTTTGTTAGCTTCTTAATTTCTTCTTTTATTTTATCAACTTCGCTTCCAGCTTTACCAATAACGATACCAGGACGTGATGTGTGAATGGTAATAATGATACGCTTGATTGTACGTTCGATAACTATTTTAGCGATACCACCTTTTTGAATACGAGTTCGTAAATATTTACGGATTTTCTCATCTTCAATCAGTTTTTCTGAAAAGTTTTTACCACCATACCAATTAGATTCCCATCCACGAATGACACCTAAACGGAATGCTATAGGATTAATCTTTTGTCCCATTTATTTATGCGTTTTCATTATTAGTTACAACTTTATTTTCTTTTACAGCCGCAGTATCAACCACCAATGTTACATGGTTTGAACGTTTACGAATACGGTGAGCACGTCCTTGGGGAGCTGGCAATATTCTTTTCATCATAGGGCCACCATCAACAAATATTGTTTTAACGATTAGTCCGCTTTCTTCATAACGTTGACCTTCGTTTTTTTGCTCCCAATTGGCTATTGCACTACGCAATAACTTTTCAAGTCTGATTGCATAATCAATCTTAGCATTAAAGCGTAAGATATTATATGCTTCTTCAACCTTTTTACCGCGAATCAAATCAGCTAAAAGCCTCATTTTACGTGGCGAAGTAGGACAATTATTTAATTTAGCAACTGCTTCCATCTATATTAATCTTTCTTTACTGGGTGTGTTTTAAATGTACGAGTAGGAGCAAACTCACCTAACTTGTGCCCTACCATATTTTCGGTTACATAAACAGGAATAAATTTATTTCCATTATGAACTGCAAATGTATGACCTACGAAATCAGGAGTTATCATCGACCTGCGACTCCAAGTTTTGATTACTGATTTCTTTTTTCCATCACTCATTGCTAAAACTTTTTTATCAAGTTTGTAGTCAACAAATGGTCCTTTTTTTAACGAACGAGCCATATTATATTATTACTTCTTACGTTTTTCGATGATGAACTTATTTGAATATTTCTTTGGAGTACGTGTTTTGTACCCTTTAGATTTGATACCGTTACGCGAACGTGGATGTCCTCCTGAAGCTCTACCTTCACCACCACCCATCGGGTGATCTACTGGATTCATTGCTACAGGACGTGTACGTGGTCTACGACCTCTCCATCTATTTGCACCCGCTTTACCTTTACGCTCTAAACTATGGTCAGGATTTGACACTTGACCTACTGAAGCGGTACAGTTAACTAATATCTGACGAGTTTCACCAGAAGCTAATTTAACGATAGCATATTTTCCGTCACGGTTAAGTAATTGTGCAAATGAACCTGCGCTTCTTACTAATTTTCCACCATGACCAGGTTGTAATTCAATATTGTAAATCAAGGTACCTAAAGGTATTTCACTTAATGGTAATGCATTTCCTACATCAGGAGATACTCCTTTACCATTAGCAATTGTTTGACCTACTTCAATACCAGCTGGAGCTATAATGTATCTTTTTTCTCCATCAGCGTATTGTATTAATGCAATACGAGCTGAACGATTTGGATCATATTCAACTCCAACTACGATACCATCAACACCTGTTTTATCGCGTCTGAAATCAATAATACGGTAACGCTTTTTGTGACCACCACCGATATATCGAATAGTCATTTTACCTGTATTATTTCTACCACCACTTTTCTTGATGGGAGCTAACAAACTTTTTTCAGGAGTAGATTTGGTTATCTCCTCAAAAGTATTTGCTGATTTGAAACGAGTTCCTGGTGTTACAGGATTATATTTTCTAATGCCCATTTTCTAATTATACGTTTTGGAAGAAGTCAATTTTTTGTCCTTCTTTAAGTGTAACAATTGCTTTTTTGTATGAAGGTCTTCTTCCTGGGAAAATACCTTTTTTAGTTGATCTAGATTTAGCTTTTCCAGCGTATACCATCGTATTGATGGATGTAACTTCTACATCATACATTTTTTCGATTGCCTTTTGTATTTCAGGTTTTGTAGATTTTTTTTCTACTACAAAAGAATACTTATTTAGCTTTTCGCTAATGGCCGAAAACTTTTCTGTTACTAGTGGTCTTTTAAGTATACTCATTATTATGCCTGATTAAAAAGGTTTTCAAATGCTTTAACTGAATCTTCAACTATGATTACTTTGTTAGCGTTTAAAATTTCGTAAGTATTTACGTCTTTAGCTGCTACAACTTTAGTCTTAGGTAGGTTTCTACCAGACATGTAAACATTGTTATTGTAATCCGGAACAATCATTAAGGTTTTCATGTTTGATAACTTAAGATTACTCAAGATATTAATAAATTCTTTCGTTTTAGGAGTTTCTATATTGAAATTCTCTAATACTGTAATATTATTTTCTTTTGCCTTGTAACTCAAAGCTGATTTACGCGCCAATTGCTTTAATTTCTTGTTCAATTTGAACCTATAATCGCGAACACGTGGTCCATGAATACGAGCACCACCCACAAATGTACCAGACTTGATACTACCTTTACGAGATCCACCCGTACCTTTTTGACGGTGAAGTTTCTTGGTAGAACCACTTAGCTCACTTTTATCCTTCGACTTATGATTTCCTTGACGTTGGTTAGCAAGAAATTGCTTAACATCAAGATAAATAGCATGGTCGTTTGGTTCTAAACCGAAGATAGTATCATTTAAACTAATCTTTCTTCCGGTTTCAGTTCCGCTTATATTTAATACCGATAATTCCATTTTATTTCTCTAATAATATAAATGAACCTTTTGCACCAGGAATTGAACCTTTAACAACTATAAGGTTTTGATCCTTCATTACTTTTAATACTTCTAAGTTGGTTTTTTTCACACGAGTACCACCCATACGACCAGCCATACGCATTCCTTTTAGAACCTTTGAAGGATCTGAAGATGCACCGATTGATCCAGGAGCACGTTGTCTATCGTGCTGACCATGTGAGCCCATACCCACACCGCCAAAACCATGACGCTTCACTACACCCTGAAAACCTTTTCCTTTTGAAGTTCCAACCACATCCACATACTCTCCTTCTGAAAAAAGATCTGCTGATATAATTTCGCCCACTTTCATTTCATTTTCAAAACCTTTAAACTCTACTAATTTTCTTTTAGGAGTTGTATTGGCATTTTTGAAAATACCTTTAAGTGCCGAAGTAGTATTTTTTTCTTTGGCTTCGCCATAAGCTATCTGAACAGCAGCGTAACCATCTTTACCGACAGTTTTAACCTGTGTTACTACACATGGTCCCGCCTCAACAACAGTACAAGCGATTTGCTTACCTTCATTGTTGAAGATGCTGGTCATACCTATTTTTTTACCTATTAATCCTGACATTTTCTTTGTCTAAATTTCGTTTAACACTATCAAACTTTTATTTCTACGTCTACTCCACTTGGTAGTTCTAGTTTCATTAATGCATCTACAGTTTTTGCTGTGCTGCTATAAATGTCCAAAATTCTTTTGTATGAACATAATTGAAACTGCTCTCTTGCTTTCTTATTTACATGGGGCGAGCGTAGCACTGTGTAAATTTTCTTTTGTGTAGGTAGTGGAATTGGACCACTTACAACTGCACCTGTGCTTTTAACAGTTCTCACAATCTTTTCGGCTGACTTGTCAACCAAATTATGATCGAAACTTTTAAGCTTTATTCTTATTTTTTGACTCACAATTATATAATTTAAGCTTTTGCTGATTTGCCGTTAACTTTTGCTAAAACCTCTTCTTGAACATTTTTAGGAGCTTCAGAGTAATGGTCAAATTCCATTGTTGATGTTGCTCTTCCTGATGATAATGTTCTTAATTGAGTTACATAGCCAAACATTTCTGCTAAAGGAACTTGTGCTTTGATAACTTGTGCACCTGCACGTGTATCCATTCCTTGTAACTGACCTCTACGTTTATTTAAGTCTCCGATTACATCACCCATGTTTTCTTCTGGAGTGATAACCTCTATTTTCATAATAGGTTCTAGTAATACCGGACTTGCTTTACGAGATGCTTCTTTAAATCCAATTTTAGCAGCCAATTCAAATGATAATGCATCCGAATCCACAGCATGGTAAGAACCATCAAATAATCTAACTTTTAAGCTTTCAACTGCATAACCTGCCAACACACCATTCTTCATTGCTTGTTCGAAACCTTTTTGAACGTTAGGAACATATTCTTTAGGGATTGAACCACCAACGATTTCGTTGATAAACTCAAGACCTTTTTTAGATTGGTCGCCTGGGATTATTTCAAATTGAATATCTGCAAACTTACCTCTACCACCTGATTGCTTTTTGTATACCTCGCGGTGAGTAACTGGCACTTGAATGGTTTCTTTGTATGAAACTTGAGGAGCTCCTTGGTTACATTCAACTTTAAACTCTCTCTTCAAACGATCTAAGATAATCTCTAAGTGTAATTCACCCATTCCTGAAATAACAGTTTGACCTGTTTCTTCATCTGTGTGAACTCTAAATGTAGGATCTTCTTCAGCTAATTTAGCTAAGGACATACCTAATCTATCAGAATCTGCTTGGGTTTTAGGCTCAACAGCCAAACCGATTACAGGCTCAGGGAAATTCATTGCTTCCAATACGATTGGGTGTTTTTCATCGCAAAGAGTATCTCCAGTCTTAATATCTTTAAATCCTACTGCTGCTCCAATATCTCCTGCTTCTAAACATTCAATTGGATTTTGTTTGTTGGCATGCATTTGGAATATACGAGAGATACGTTCTTTGTTTCCGCTTCTTGTATTTAATACATACGAACCTGCATCTAATTTTCCAGAGTAAGCACGCATGAAAGCCAAACGTCCTACAAACGGGTCAGTTGCAATTTTAAAAGCTAAAGCTGCAAAAGGCTCTTTAACTGATGGTTGACGACTAACCTCTAATCCAGTATCAGGATTTGTACCTGTGATACTTTCTTTATCCATTGGGCTAGGTAACAATTCCATTACTAAATCAAGCATGGTTTGAACACCTTTGTTTTTGAATGAAGAACCGCACAACATAGGAACGATTTTCATATCGATAACAGCCTTACGAAGTGCGTCTAATATTTCGCGCTCGGTGATTGATGTTGGATCTTCGAAGAATTTCTCCATCAATTTGTCATCATATTCCGAAACTGCTTCTAATAATTTTTCTCTCCACTCTAAAGCTTCTTCCATCATGTCCGCAGGGATATCGATTGTTTCATAAGTCATGCCTTTGTCATGCTCATTCCAAATCATTCCACGGAAATTAATCAAATCAACCACACCTTTAAATCCATCTTCAGCACCAATTGGTAATTGTAAAGGAACTGCATGGCTACCTAACATTTCTTTCACTTGTTTTACCACGTTTAAGAAATCGGCACCAGAACGGTCCATTTTATTAACAAAACCTAAACGAGCTACGTTGTAATTGTTAGCTAAACGCCAGTTTGTTTCTGATTGTGGCTCTACACCATCAACCGCTGAGAACAAAAATACTAAACCATCTAATACACGAAGTGAACGATTTACCTCTACAGTAAAATCAACGTGACCAGGGGTATCAATAATATTTATGTGGTAACTTTTACCTCTATATTTCCAAGGCACAGTAGTGGCCGCAGAAGTAATTGTTATACCTCTTTCAGCCTCTTGTACCATCCAATCCATGGTTGAAGCTCCATCATGTACTTCACCTATTTTGTGGTTTACACCTGAATAGTAAAGTATGCGCTCAGTGGTAGTTGTTTTACCAGCATCGATGTGGGCTGCAATTCCTATGTTTCTTGTATATTGTAAGTCGCGTGACATTATTTTATTTGATTGGATTTTTTATTTATGATAATTTAAAGTGAGAGAATGCTTTATTAGCATCTGCCATTTTATGTGTATCTTCTCTTTTCTTAACTGAAGCACCTTCGTTTTTAGAAGCTGCAATAATTTCTGCTGCCAATTTATCTGACATAGATTTTTCGCTACGCTTGCGGCTATAGCTAATCATCCATTTCATACCTACTACTACTTTACGTTCAGCAGGAACTTCAATTGGAATTTGGAAAGTGGCACCACCTACTCTACGAGCTTTCACCTCTACAGATGGCATTACATTGTTCAGTGCTTTTTTCCATACATCCAAACCACGCTCTTGTGTTTTGGCTTCAACTTTATCTAAGGCATCATAAAAAATACCGAATGAAGTATTTTTCTTTCCGCTCCACATCATATTATTAACAAATCTCGTTACCAAAATATCATTGAATTTTGGATCTGGTGTTAATATGCGTTTTTTTGGTTTTGACTTTCTCATTTATATTGAAATTCCTTTTAGAATAACATTAAATTATTTCTTTTTACCTTTTGCTTTTAGATCAACAACTGCTGCTCCTGGTTTAGGCTTCTTGGTACCGTATTTAGATCTTCTTTGATTACGACCTGCAACACCTGCAGTATCTAATGCACCACGAACGATGTGGTAACGTACACCGGGTAAATCCTTTACACGACCACCACGTACTAATACGATAGAGTGCTCTTGTAAGTTATGACCTTCACCTGGAATGTAAGCATTGATCTCGTTTCCGTTTGTTAATCTAACACGGGCTACTTTACGCATAGCCGAGTTAGGTTTTTTAGGCGTTGTAGTGTACACACGGGTACAAACACCTCTGCGTTGAGGGCAAGAATCTAAGGCAGGAGATTTACTCTTGAATACGATGTCTGTGCGACCTTTTCTTACTAATTGCTGTATAGTTGGCATATTATATGAACTAACTAAAAAATTTTTAGGGACGGCAAAAGTAGATGTATAACATTAGCAATGCAAGTGCTTGACAAAAAATATTTTAAATATTTCTAAAAAATATTAATTGCTGAGCGGGTTAGTGCTAATTGGTTAACCATCAGTCAAATTACCAGTCGAT
>Ga0138291_1170817_pt1 | contig 10001 bp, 6 predicted proteins | sample S_140625_E_mt_FD_106912 | JGI IMG/M metagenome (GOLD analysis project Ga0138291, IMG submission 106912) | Freshwater microbial communities from Lake Simoncouche, Canada - S_140625_E_mt (Metagenome Metatranscriptome) | ecosystem: Environmental > Aquatic > Freshwater > Lake | place: Canada: Quebec... | reverse complement strand
CTGTAGCGGTCTCGAATGTTCGAGAAGATGCCCTATTCGTAGAATAGTGGCAATTTAAGTTTGGTCATGGCCCATGAATAGAACGCATGATCGCGGGCAGTCACTTTGAGAACTGCTTCTTCCAACTCTGGAGACAGAGATGAAATCTGACTCAGAATGAGCTCCGAACTGGGGGAAAAAGAATCTTTTTGTAGTTGATACAAATAATTCATTAGACCCTTCGATGAAGAGAATAGCCCCGTCGTGCTTCCAAGGTCTCCAGCCTTCTTCGCGATGGCTTGAGCCGTTGACCTTTGAATCCGCTTCATTTTTGAAATGATTTGAATCTGGCCCGCACTCAGGCCTCCTTCGAAATTCCTTTCAAGGCCTTCAAACAAAGAGATTTGCATCTCCATGTACTCAACCAGGGATGGAATAACGGAAGTAGAGTTTTTATGCGCGGCAAGGAGAATCCTAACACAGGACAGTGAAGTTCCGAGGTAGAATCGAGAAATTGCAGTGTAGGCTCCTAATTTGAACGGATCTGCTATCCTTACGCCTCCTAATCCATCCGACCTAACCATATACCCTAAGAAACATATCAGAGGATCTATTGTGGGTTTTTCGGATGATAGAGTGTTTTGGAGTACCCTGGCCACTACTGGAAGATCACACGCTTTGGTTGTATGTCTCATCAAGAACCTATCTCCTCTGGACACTTCGTGCTTAAGCCCTGCCTTCGTAGCAGATTGCTCGAACGCGTGAATCATCTTCCTCAGTTGATCTTCAGACTGGGCCACCACTAGTAAATCATCGGATTGGATTAAAAGCCTCAAGTCTGACCAGGTTGTCTTGGGGTCATCTCGGTTAATCCGAGACGACTGGGTCAAATAACTCTTAGCCTCTTGTTTAGTCATCAGTTTAGTATTCAGCCAGCCCGCCATGTTGATAATCAAATTAATGAAAGTCCCCAATTCTGATGTAATTTTCAAACCAGATAAGAGGCCTACTTTTTCAGGGTAGAATAACCACCCGTGGCCCTTGGCAACATCAGGAGATGAGGTGGCATCGGGATAGATAAGCCCAACTCTTGAATTAGTGGCGGCTAGAAGATCAGAACAAAATTGCCTCTGCTTTGGGTATAACTTAGCGGACAATTGCGAGAAGAAGGCGATAGCTACGTCATGTGGGATGTATCTATCATAGTTGGAATAATCTGACTCGGCCTGAACGGTCGATGGATGATTCTTAAAATATCTGGTGATACGCTCCCGTTCATCTGTAGACATCATCAACCCTGGAATTAAGCTTCTGGCGGTCTTAAGGTCTGTTTGGATAGGACTCAGAGCTAAATTTACATAGTAAGGCGGCATAAAAGCGACCCTCGTGGTAGAGAGACCTCTGACCTCACCCTCAACTTGAAGCCCCGCCGAACCTGGAGAAAAGATTTTCGTCCATTTCCAGCCGGGTTGACTTCTTCTGATTGCGGCTGCGATAACTATGTCATCCTGGTCAGTGTCTGCCCATTGGATTTTTGAGTTAATAAACTGTTTAAAAGCCTTGAAGGATCCTATATGAGACCCCATTCCCGCTAATCTAGTCACTATGTCTATTTTAGCGACAGGCACTCCTTCGCTAGAGTACTCATTCGAGAAAGTGGGGAATCCGACATTGGTATCCAACGGATCTCCCTGCTTTTTCATAAGCTCCTCTCTTTTCGATTTGCCTGCCGGTGAGTTCAACAATTCGTGGATTACCTCTACGACCAGATCTATAGCAGGAAGAAAATATTTCAGGTCTTGCGAATCCTTTCCGTTGTATCCTGCAGTCCACCATCCGCTAGGAGTGCTCCTGATTAGACACAATTTCTTAACTATTTCAGAATTCGCTATAACAAAAGGAGCGTCCGGAGTCTTTGATGTAAATGGAACTTCAGGGAATGGAAACCCCCTATCCTTGTCCTCTACTAAAGAGAACCCCGCCTTTTCAGCCAAGACGTTAGATTCAGAAGCGAACATCCTGAACGGGTGATTTGGATTTAGTGGAGACGTCGAGAAAGCGGAAGAAAAGAATGGATTATCCTTTACTCCGTTGTCGAATGAGGTAGAAGATGTGGACTTTTTATCAAAGTTTTGATCTCTCTTTAGGAATCCGAACCTCCCTGAGAAAGCGAATAACCTAACTGGACCATAAACTCGTCTAATTAGAGAAGGGACTGAAGTCCCAGGGGGCAAGTCGACGCTTTTCCCCCCGGGTCCGTCGTCTTGAGCTATGCGAAGCTTGAATCCCCAAGGACTATCGGGAACCATGTTCTTTAGGAACTGGGCGAGTCCAAGCTTGCTTCTATCTACCAGCAATCTCATTATTTACGATTCTTCTTGAATTTGCTATTCTTGGCAGGTTTGATATGACTTTCGTCCTTAGGAGGAGCCGTCGCTATCGCAGCAATTGAAATAGGGGTAGGAGGAAGAATGGTCCTCTTCTCATCAGCCGATATTCTTTCAAGCTCTGCGGTAATTTCCGCTTCAGCATGCGCTATAGATTCTTCTGTAACGGACGCAGGAGCTAAACTAGCGCCTGCTATATAGCTGGTGCCTAGTCTTTTAAACCTGGCGCGGATATTAGACTTCTCCCTAGTCCATTTTTCCTCTGTGATGACGCAAGAAGGCAGCATGTCTGACTCCTCTATGGGTAGCGAGCTACCATCCATACTTAATAACAGGGTATTATTAGTATACACGAATCTCCTATCGAAGATATTCCCAACTGCCATCATCTCGTTATCGTTCGGTTTTAAAGCAAAATGAAGCATAACGTTGCCTATCACCAAGTGAGTGATGTCAGCGTGATCTCCCCCTGAGAAATAAACCACTCTTCTAAGAGCATCGAAATCAGCTATAGCTAGAGAATCCGATGGTTTAGGAACTTTCTTAAGGAGAATCAGTCCCACTGGTACTTCTCCCTTATCGTCTGTAACGGGAGTTGGTAACGTAATAACGTCCTCAGGTTTGACGCCTTGCATAGTAAACAAAGATTTGTAGCTAACCCCGTAAGGCTCACCCAATCCTTTGATAACTGTAGGGATGGAAGGGTCCGACAAATCGACTAAGAGACAGAAGGACGACAAAACAGTAGCCCATCTCTCCTGCGTGTATATATTAGACAAATCAGTATAAAAATGAGCGTAGCCAACTTGAGTTAAATCCTCTATTCTTTGTCTGATATCGGTAGGAGTTCGGAATACGTCTTTGATGTCTACCAAACCGTGACTTCTTAACATGGTGCTAGGATACATAGTTTGACCGGTGTACCCTTTGAGAGCAGCAAGTTCTTGAGCAGTATCCTCATTGATGATTCCAATAGAGTATTCCTCTTTCGGGGCGACTAGGTCTTGAGCAGATAGATAAGAAAACACGATATCCCTGTTTAAATGGTAATCGGTCGACGAAGTAGCAGGAAGGGCGTTAACGTTAGCAGGATAGTGGCCATCCTTCGCTAAAATGGGTGTTAACTTGGTAAATTTGTGAGTTAAGCTAGCTTTGATACCCCATCCTATTACGGGATTAAAGTTCAAAGCTTTGAGCTCGGTTAGAGAATTCTCTGGGTAGTAGCCTACTAAACCGGAAGATATGTAAGCGACTGATCTTTGTGTAACTTTAGAGAAGACTGCTCTTTCTAAGAGTTCGCCGAACAAAGAAGACTCCATGTTAAAACGAGCTAAAGGCTGACTGTATAGCAGAGGAGCTATAGTTAAACTTCTAAGGTGTTCGACTTCCGTTAAAGCTGTGTAATCTATTCTAGAAGATTTCTGCGTCATGGTTTCTCGAATTTGACTATTACGAAATACATCGTGTAATTCGTCTATCAACGAGTTGAGCTTAGTGCCTCCTAAATCAGGGGAGTTAATGTTATCAAAACTGTTAACTAGATCGACAGCATCTTTGGTTACTCCGAGGATATCATGGTGAGCTATCATTGTTTGATAATTCGCTTCATCCTGTGGGTTTACAGCTGGAAACCGTCCGTGCCATTTTTCAAGTTTAGAGAAAGATTCCCTAAACATTTCATATCGAAAGACATGTGGATAAAGAAGCAAACTTTGCATAAAAGAAGCAAGTCTGCGAAGACTAGCCGCTCTTTGAACGTTCTCTGATTTGTCGTCTCCTGAGCCCCTTTCTTGTAGGAAAGTATGCCAAGCAGAAGGATGGTGAAGGAGGGATAACACGTGGTCTATAACCCTCATTACTCCGAAAGTGTAGATGGTTGTCTCCTCGGCCACACGATCCGAGTAGCGTCTCATTTTTGTCTCGAAATCTACTGAGTTGCCGCCTGTTTGCTGAGTGGGCTTGGGAACATCTATTACTAGCGTATTACCTAATAAGGCACCCACGGTGGTGATGGCATTACTAGGAGGATTATAAAGAGAAAGCGGAGCGGATGAATCCAACAAAGTTTTGTATAACCTTTCAATCTTAAGATGCATATTTTGGTCCGCCGCAGATGGGTGGTCTAGAACCCATCCCGAGAGAAAAGGCTCCGCCACGATGGTTAGATAGGCCGCAAGGTTTAGATCCTCGCTTTCTATTAAATCGCCGCCTCCGAGTTCGCTGGCGTTCTCGGCAAGAAATGATCTAATGGCTTCTTGTTGAAGTTGATACTTGCGAGCTTCCAAGAGCTCGTTCCTCTCTAGAAAAATAGCGGAAAGAGTGGCTATGTCTCGAATCTTTTTGATTCCTTCGAACATTTTCGTTGTTGAAGTAACGTCAATAAGCTTCCACAAGTGTGCGTAGACATGAGAGCCTGAGGGATAGCCTTCTAGGTCACTGATGACTAGCTTACGATAGTGGACGGCTGAAGGAAGATAATCCTTAAGAGAAACTAGGACATGCGCCTCTTTGGGAAGCGGTCTTGTACGAAGGGTACTGAGCATATTATTAAAAATTTATAGTGAATAAGAAAATTCGAATTTTAAGTATGATGAATAAAACCGGTTTCTGCGATGGCAGAAACCGGAGTTTGATAATGATTTTTAGGCCATATCGTTCATAGCGCTAAGACCTCCGTCGTTTTCAGACTCGTCCCCGCCTTGATCATCCGGTTGAGGATAATCTCTTGGTGACATAGGACGAGGGCTATCTTCATCTTCATTGCGTGAAGAATCTTCATCTCTATGTCTCCTAGCGAACCTTTGTTCTCTCTGACGTTCTCGTCTTTGAAATTTTTGTTCTTTATGTGCATTTCTTCTTTCTACTCTGTGTGCGGCTTGTTTTCTCCAACGGCCGAATAATCCTCCCGCTTCAGGGGTAAGATCGCCTTCGTTAATCATTTCCATGATATCTCCGTCTTCGATGTCGCCTTCTTCTACGTCTCCGGCGTCGGAAATGTCGTTAAAAGCCAGTTTTAACACCTCTTCTAAATCCCCTGTTTCCATGGCATCGCCGTAAGCGTCGCCGTATTGGCTAGAAGTCGCAGCGTGTGCTGCTTCTTTACCTGCTAACATAGGCAAAATTTTTGAAGATAAGATCCCGCGAATTATCCCCCCTCCAGGTATGATACTGGCAAGGATAGACCCTAAATCTCCCGTTTCAACGTCGCCTGATACAAGCGAATCTATGAAATCTGAATCATCAGGATCTCCTGAGTTAACCAATCCAACGCCTGGGGCGTGAGAAATTCCTTTGCTAGCAAGAGCGTGGCGGAATCCCTCGTGTCTAAGCTTCTTCACCTTGTGATGAAAAGCTTTGGCGTGCTCGCTGATATTATGACAAGGTAAAGACCTCAAAGCCTCTCCGTAACACAAATCGCCGATAACTGCATCGTAAGGGTCTCCATCTTCGACATCACCTTGACCCGCTTGACTGGCAGTAGGTAATCCTTTGAACATGCCTAACGAAGCAGCAACTAGTGATTGAGCTTTCATTAACACACTGCGACGCTCTAAATCCGCGCAGACGTCCCCTAATTTAGCTACCTCATCTAAAAAGTCTATGTCATACTGTTGACCTTCGTCCCAGTTTACATAGTTAGACATTCCGACAGCAGAGGACAATCCATTGACAAGAGATCTCGCTCCTTCTGTAAGCTGGGCGGCTGCCGCAGCTAGGTAGTTAGTTACCGAATTCTTTCCGTCTCCGTCTAAATCTGTAATTATTTTATCGAAAGTTTCGATCTTGCCTGCATAGTAAGTAGCTAAAGCCAAAGGAAGGCCGTAGGCGCCCTGGATGATAGCCACGTATTCGTCGTTGCCATAAGATGGCTTACGCAGATTAGACATGATGATAACTTCAAGTCCCTTAATTATACTAGGCTGATGCTCATAAGGAACATACTCAGGATCTAGTAAGCTTAGGACATGATTCGGATCCAGCGCTCGTTTCTCGTCAAACACTTCGGCGATTACGCCTCTGCCATTGGCAGAGACATAATCTACGATGTCTGAAACTGACTGACGGCCGAATAACGCCAATTTGGCGCGGGTAGCTGCTTCTCTAGAAGAGGCACCGTGACTGTAAGGTTTCATTTAATTAAATTTATTTTAATGTGAATAATTTATAGATTACTTCAGTAAAGAAGCTCTCATTTGAATAACCCAAGGGTGAAGACTTCCAAAAGCAGTTAATGTGATAACACTGTTGGCTGCAGCACCTGTAACGGTGGCTGAGATGACAGAAGTGTTATCGTATTTTCCTAACAAAGGAAGAACTGTATTTGCAACCAAGTACCAAGGATAGATCAATATAGTAACGTCAAACTTGTTGTCCATAGTAATAACTATAGGTTGTGAAAAAGACGGAGTTACCCCGTTGATAGTAGGCATTACGAAAGTAATCGTAAGCACAGTCCCTGGTGCTGCTTGTAACTGGTTGGATCCTATTCTCAAAGACAAAGGAGAGTAGAACTGACCTGAAGCCACACCTGTTAAAGTAGCAGTGGTAGCTGCACCGCCTACAGCTACAGTAGCCGTGGTCGTTTGTTGGTAGAATGGCGTATCGATGTTCTGACGATCCAACATCTGCTTAAGCGTCTCCGCAGGCATGTAACTACCTGCTGAAATAGGAGTTTGAGTGATGCGAGCTCCTAACACGTTGATGAATGGAATTTTGTCGTGACGTGCGATTTTTCCAGCTGAAGCCGCATATTGAGACACATTACGGTTGTAGTTACGAGAACTTGTCTTAGCCATGGCAGCGTGACGACGACGACGAGCCGCAACTATTTTCTTAGCCTGATGAATAAGCTTCTGAGTTAACAAAGTTCCTGCCACTCCTGCTGCTGCGCCTGTTGCGTATTTGTGCTTTTGAGCGAAATTACGAACTCGTCCTAAAGGTGAACCTGTTTCAACATCGCCAGATATCTCGTGGAACATAGCCACTACATCAGGATCACCGTCTTCAATGTCTCCGTAGTTAGAAGCTTGCGAAGCGAACCCGTATCCGTCTGCATCTCCGAAGTCGTTGGGATCTCCGAATAAAGTTTTTGCATTAGTAATATCCGCGTGAGGAGCTCTTGGATTTTTAGAGAAAGGGATCCGTGCGATAGTCCCGAATGATTGATTTGAATTTTTCATTTGAATAAAATTGTTAAGAAATTGAGATTAAAGGCAGAGATGACCTTTCTAGAGTATCGTGGTAACAAGGCTTAGCCTGGCCCCACTTGACAATGGTGAACAGAAGATCGCTTTGGCGAATCTGATCAAATACCTGAACATGAAGGTGATCTGGCTCTATGAATATTCCTAGGACCGTATTATTGGCTCCTGGATACCTAGAACTCCCTTTTGAAGCAGATAATTTTTGAAGATCCCTGATGAGACCTTCTCTTTTGTACAGAACGGGATCAGACATAGAAGTAACAGCATATAAGTGTTCTGACTCCTTCGCTATATCCGGAGCTAAGTCAATGGACAAAGCTTTCGAATGAGAGGGTGACCTACGGAGCAAGGATGTAGGCTTCCATCTGTATCCCGTCGCTGCTATAATGTCGTTTGCCGCCGAGAGCAACAAAGGGAGAGACTTGGTAAGTACGCTTTTGTTTCGGTCGTATAAAGTCATATCGCAGGGTAGGTTCCATCCTTTAACATGTTGGACGGCTGAGTGAGGTAAGTGCCTCACGTTTTTACTTTTCCTCGACATAAGTAGCGACTTTAGCGGCTTCACCGACAAATGAATAAATTTTGTTAGGTCTGTAAACGCTCGGCCCATTGGCGTGAAGCAGACTGAATAATGCCGCGGCCTTACCCGAATCCGTTGAGGCGATGACGTTTAAAAGTCTAGCTAGCTTCGAGTTATTTTTAGGAGATAATAAACCGTCGAGCCGCTTTGAAGCACTGAGTGCTTGTTCCTCTACTAGCATAAGCTCGAAAGGAAGCAAATACCAATGGTTCATGCCTTTGGTCATTCTGGCAGGCCAATTTGTGTAATTGCGTAGCTCTAGAGCAGCGTTTGGATCCACTGTAGCGATGAGCTTGATGGCCATGTTCGTAACGTGGATGGCGTGAGGATCGTTATGCGCCAGTTTCGCCCTGTAAGACATGTAATTTGAATTGGTCAATTGAAGAAGACCCATTCTAGTAGATCTTAATCCCTTCACGTCTGGAGAGGCGCCTGGTATTTCTGCAGTCGTGGAATCGTAACTACCCGGGTTGCCAGTCGATTGTTCGCATGCCACTATCGCGGATATTAATTTAATGATGTTGTGGCGACCCAAATATTTGACAAAGTTTGAAGCTAACAGAGATTCTGTCCCAGTAGCTAATAACTTAAAATGTGACGAGGACACAACAGCCGGAAGTACCGAATTAATCAACGCCACCGCTTTAGTCTTAGCTAAGTCAATGACGTGAATGGTTGCTTCTGAAAGCGGAACAATGGGGGTAACATCGAAGGACGTTACCGAAGCAGGTAGCATTTTTGAGATAGCTGTACTTGCTTGTTGAACTGCGCCTCCAACTGTTTTTACTAAATCCGGAGAGATAGGAAAACCAGGAGAAACAAGTTCGATAGGCGAGAGATTGTAAGAGAAGTCAAACTTGACTGGCTTACTACCGAATGAGAATGGTTGCTTGTTCATGTGTTATACATTCTTAATTAATTTCTTCAAAGCCTTTAACATTTGATCTTCTTCTGAAGATTGTTTGCTGGCTCTAAGGATGTATGAGTTTTTAAAATCCCTTGAAGTCAGCTGATCTTCTATGATCGGACTGACAACCGGAATATTGAATTTGGAAATCCCACTTCTTAAAATACGAGGATCATCATACATGTCCAGTCCTGATTGGATTAGCCTAAGTTGAGAATAGAGTAGGTAAGGAATGTTCCTCATTGACTCTACCTTCTTAGTTTTGTCTGACGCTTCATCTGAAGTTTTGAGAATAGTAGTGAGAAGATAAACGTCGTCTATCTTTCCGAAAAGCGAATAATCGTAAATGGGAGTTGGTTCTAACATCCATCCAAAGGATTCACCAAGTCTGGCGGCTGAGAGCGCTTCTTTAAAGCATTCTCCCGCGTACATGTGGGCCCAGAAGCTAGAAGTGTAATTCCTAACTAACGAGAGATACTTGGTACCGAAATTTGATGCTACTACATTGACAAATGTCTGAACGAATAACTCGGTGGCAGTAGTAGAGTCGATGCTAAGCGGTAGCTTATTCATGTCGTGTTCTACTTCGCGAATCACCGTGTTAATATCTCGAATTTGAGTTGGGTTGTAACTACTCATGGGGTTCGAAAACGTTCCCTTCTCTTCCCGATCCATAGCCATGATGATGCCTAGAGTCAGAAATCCAAAGAGTCTAGAAATAGGAGCATCTGAAGGTTGTTCAGGCTTCCTATTCCTTAAAGAGCTTAATTTTACCAATTTGTCTTTTACTGAGTTGACAGAAGTAGTAAGCTTAGCTGCGTCCATGACGGGCTTAGCGGCTGTATAAGCGCGTCTGGCCGTTACGACGTATCTTAAAATAGAAAAATAATTCATAAATTGATGTGTGAGGGTTCGTAATTCGATGTGAAGTTGTGTGCTGGCAG
>Ga0138291_1173754_pt1 | contig 10080 bp, 1 predicted proteins | sample S_140625_E_mt_FD_106912 | JGI IMG/M metagenome (GOLD analysis project Ga0138291, IMG submission 106912) | Freshwater microbial communities from Lake Simoncouche, Canada - S_140625_E_mt (Metagenome Metatranscriptome) | ecosystem: Environmental > Aquatic > Freshwater > Lake | place: Canada: Quebec... | reverse complement strand
TTTTGTTATACAACTGTAATTATTTGAATTTAATCTTTTCAAGAAAATCAATAAGATGAATAAAGGAATAGAAAATAAAGAGAAAATTGTATTAAAATCAACACCTAATCATTATTTAACACAATCGAAAACAACAAAAATAACAGAAAAAGATCATGAAGGTGCATTGGCAATTGAACCAAATGAGATAAGATTTGAGTCAATCACACCAGGGATATTGTATATCATGACATTTTCTGTTCGAAACAACTCTACAGATACTCAAAGAATAAGATTAAGTGCACCACATAGTGGATTTTTCGCATTAAATTATATTCCATCAGGAACTGTTGCACCAGGTCTTGATATAAGAGCAGAGATTGAATGTCAACTACCAGTTGATTCTAAGGAGCTAGTCTTCACTGATAAAGTGATAGCAACCATGGGATCAGCACGTGTTGAATTACCAATATATGCTTGTAAACCATATGCAGTTCTAAAATTTAATCGTATATTAAATTGTGGAACATTAATTCTTAGTCAATCTAAAAATCATCTTGAAGAGATAATATTTGAAAATATTGGTGATATTGTTGGTAAAGTGAAGCTTAGTTATGAACCTGATTCATTTATCAAATCAATCTCACCATTAAAATTTGATGTTGATAGTAAAGGTAAAACAAAAAGTATAATGAAAGTAAAAGTTGTTTTAGATCCAAAACAAGTTGGTGAATTTAGAGAAATAATTCGTGTCTCTATAGCTGGTACTATTGATGATTTATTTATTGAAATATGTGTAATAATTATTGAACCAAGATTAACTTTAATAACAACAAATGGTAAAGGACTTTTAGATTCTGCAAATTTTGGTAGTATCTTCTATGGTGAATCTAGAAAGATAAAAGGATATCTTGTTAATTCAAGTCCAATACCGTTAAATTTCACAACAATATATGATGAAGAAGAAGAAACAGTAGAAGGAGATTCACCACTTGATGAAATAACATTATTTTATACAAAATCATTAATAATTATTCCACTTGATGGTATTGTTAAACCATATTCACAAATAACAGTAGAATTTAGATTTAATCCTCTTTTATATGTACCACCAAAAGGATTTCAAAAACAAATTTCAGAAGAAAATTTACCACCAAGACAAATGTCACGTCGTGTGAAAATTGAATGTTCTGAAGCTGATCAACAAAAAATTCCAATTCTAATGCAAGGTGAAGCAATTAATGCATTATTGTTAATTCAACCATCTGTATTAAGATTTGGTGAATGCCCTGTTAATGACAGACGTGATATTTTATTATCTATCTCAAATAAAACAAATTATTCTACAAGTTTTTTATTTCCAATTATACCAAATTTCAAATTTTTTCCATCAAATGGAATTTTACAAGGTTTTGAAAGTATTTCTGTGACAGCAACATTTATGCCTCCACAATTAGGTGAATTTAAAGGTCTAGTTAAAGTTTCTATAGCAAATAATTTGAAATTTATTGAATTACATGCAATAGGTTATTCTAATGATTCAGGAAGTACAAAAAAATTATATGGTGGAACAGATAAATTACCTGAAGATTTTGAAAAAGTATTAAAATTTGTAAATGCTGAAGAAGAAGCAGCAACAAGATATGAAAAACAACGTGCAATTGATTTACAAGTTGATCAATTAAATAAAATTAAAATTACAGCATTAAAAACTAAAATTGGTGATACATCATATATTGCTTTACCAAAAATTCAATCAATATTTCTACCATCTTCTACCATTAATAATAATAATAATATTAATAATAATAATCATAATCATAAAGTAATAGAAAATTCTATAGATAATCAAAGTATTGCAGATGATTCTTTACCTATGTCCTTAGATACGAATGCAAGTTCCAAAGAACGTGATTATATGTATGGTATGAATAGTATTAGTTTAGTGAAACCATTAGAACCGAATCATCCATTTGTAATGAAGAAAGAACATGATAAAGCATATAAAGATTTCTTATTACAATCATATGTATTAAGACAAGAAAAAATAATTCAAAAATCTCAATTAAAATCCATGAAGTTACATGGTGCTATAGATTTTAAAGACCCTCTTGGTATTAATATGGGTATGGAACGTGGATTAGATGAACCTGAATTAAAAGTTCCTATTGCTGGTGAACCATTATGGTTAAAAACTGGTACTGGTAATGCTGATGGATTAGGGACAAGTCGTATTCCAATTGATGAAGATAGATTAATTGTTAAAAAGTATAGTAGTGTACCAGCAACACAAGCAGAACAACGTGATTGTTCTGTAGAATTATCACCAGATGATATCAAACATGTTATTGCATCACATAAAACAATTGATTATAAAACAGTTAGTGTTGGATCATTATCAGCAAAAAACTTCTTTATAACAAATGATTTGAAACAATCTGTTATGGTTAAATGTTTTGAATTAGATGGTGAATTACAACAATCAAAACATTTATGTCAAATTATTCCTCAAGGATGTACAGCAGGATTTGATATTTATTTTTCTAGTCGTCAAATTGGTAAAGTAAGAAAAGTTTTTATATGGAAAATTAATAATATACATGTATTTAAAGTTACTGTACTTGCTGATGTTGTACCAATAGTTTTAGAAATGACACCAACAGAATTAATTATGGAATTTCCTATTGATTCTTTAGAAGAAACTTTAAATTCTGATATAATTTTAAGAAATCCTGGTAATGCACCAGCTGACTTTTTATGGGGTAGTGCAGGTGCATTTCAATGTAGTCCTGATTCAGGCACAATATCACCCAATAGTAATAATCGTATAACTATAACATGGAGTCCTTTATTAGGTAAACGCAATCAAGAAGAATTAGGATTGCATATAACAGGTGGTATCGATCAAACATTAAAAGTTAGAGGTATAACATTAGAAACAAAAGCAGAATTTATTGAAAAAAAAATTATTTTAGGTCCAATGGCAGTAGGTACAGAAAAAATTGCAACAACAACAATAAAAAATATTGGTTTAAATCCTTTAGTATTTTTTATTAATCCATTAAATGATAAATATGGTATAGTAACAAATCCGAATGAAGGTTTTATTCAACCTGGTGATATGATGATAATTACATTAAATATTACCCCAAAAAGTGCTATAAGTTATGATAATGTAAATATTTCAGCAAAATTAAGAGGTGGAAAACAAATAAATGTGAAATTATCAGGATCATCAGAAGTTCCATCATTATTATTCTTGAAAGATTCTTTTCATTTTGGTCCTGTTACTGTTGGTGCTGAATATTCTCAACCATTATGGATTGAAAATCAAAGTACCATTATGTCAACATTATTTCTTGATTTATCATCATATCCAGAATTCAAACCATGTATAATCAATGAAAATTCAAAAGATTCATTATTATTATCAATGCAAGGAATAATTCCTAGTGATCAAGAGGATTCTTATGGTAATCAAATTATAAGATATACTGATCAATATTTATCAACATCTGATGAAATAACATTAATTAGTACACCAAGTGGTAATAGTAAAAAAAGAAAAGAACCAAAAAATACTTGGACATTATATATTCTACCAAATTCTACATTAAAAGCTACTTTAATTTTCCGTCCTATAACACAAAAATCATTTAATTTTAAATTACCATTATTTTTACAAGGTTTAATTAATGATAAAACATTTACACGTGATGTTATAGCAACATCACATACATCAACTTTTAGTGTATCAAATTATGTTATTGATTTTGAAGATCGTGTTGTTTCAAGAGATGCATTATCTCGAAGTACATATTTTTTAGAAACTACAATACAAAATATTGCAACAAAACGTGGAATAACATTTGAAATTATTGAAGATATTGAAGTTATTCATGATTTTGATGATAACAAAGGTGAAGGAGGGGTAATCAAATCACCAACAACAGCAAATACTATAACAAATGAATCAGCAAATCAAATATTTTTTGTTTCACCATTAAAAGGTAATTTAGCACCAGGACAATCAATACAAATACGTGCAACATTTCAACCACAAAGTAGTGCAAATTATAGTAAGAAATTATTATTATATATTAAAGATCAACCGGATCCAACTCGTCCATATTTAACTTTTCTTTGTCATGGCAGTGGTGTATATCCAAGGTTAACATTTAATTTACAACATATTGAATTACCATCTGTACCATTAAATTTAACAAGTCGTGCTATGTTTTATTTATATAATAACGGTTATAATGCATTAACAATTAAACATAGAGCATCACCAAATATTCCATTAAATCTTGAAGTATCATATCCAGATGGTGATCAAATCGGAGTCTTAATTGAAAAAATTCGTGTAGTTATTGCAGCAAAATCTGATAAAGCTGTATCTTGGATAGGAAAAATTGAATTTTATGATCAAGATGGTGAAAGATTTTTTATATCTGTTAGTGGTTATACTGATAATTGTTTGTTAACAAATTATCCATTTATAAGAGATTATAATTTTGATTATGGTTTTGTTGGTATTGATAATCAACCTGTACGTTATATGAAAAAAACAGCAATAGCTGAATTAAGATTACAAGAATCAAAACGTAAAGAAGAATTAAGAAGACAACGTTCATTAGAAAGAATGAGAGCTGTTGAAGGGAAATCACTTCTTGATAATAATAATGATAATCAATCAAAAACTGACAAAAGTATATCAAATCAATCAAAAAGTTCTAAAGTTAGTAAATTAAATCTTAATGGAACAGAAAATTCAGAAAAAAATCAACCAATTGAAAATGAGGGTGTGGATGTTTTAAAAACTGATCAACCACCTTTTATTGCTTTTCATGATCGAGAATTTACATTTTTATTAAGATGGTTAAATAAAAATATTTGTCGTAAGAAATTTGATATTGATGATTTTATTGATTGTATTGTTAATAAGCAAGGGGAATTAGTGTTTGATTGTATTGAACAAATGAGTGGAAAGAAAATCCCTATAGTCAAAGATGATAGTGAAAGTAGTATTGCAAGTAAATCCAGACCAAGATTAAATTCACAGGATAGTAATAGTGATCTTATGGGTGAATATAAAAAGAAACATTCTGAAAAAGAAAATAAAATTAATTTAGCAAATAAAATTGTATTTAAATATCAACATCTTTTAAATTTCTTAATTAATAATGGTGCTTTATTAGCACATATCAATCCTGTTAATATGTTAGATTTAGAAAATCATTTATATGCTCAAGAATATGATTTAACTAAAGATCAAAAAGTACATTTTACCCCAGCTATGTTAAATGAAAGACGTATATTTTGGGAACAAACATGGATATACAATTGTAAGAAATCATGGATTGAAGTTTTATATCAATCAATTAAAATATTTATTTTATCTAGAGTAACATATAAAGATTATTCAACTTTACCTGGTATCATATTATATAATAAAAATGATTTAGATGTAATGAATAATAATGATATTAAAAGTAATAATAAAAAATCTAAAAAAAATCCACCATATCCAAAAGATTATTTACCATCTAATGTTTTTACTCATGCTGAAGGTGTGTTATTAGCATGGGTATCATATCATCTTGATCGTGCAAGTAAATTAAAAGATGAAGGTGTAACAACAGGTGGTTTTGATAATAATAATAATAATACAAATAATAATGATAATAATAATCAACTTATTAATTTTAATCGTAGAGTAACAGATTTTGATCATGAATTTCGTGATTTATTAAGTTTTTGTAAATTAATTCATTCTCATGTATCAGATTGTACAAATAAGGATCAACCATTACATGGATATACAGCATTTGATAATGCTAAGGGTGATGATATACATACAAGTCTTGTTGATATGTTACGTGTATTAAGATTAGATTTAGATGAAGAAACAGCTGATGAATTATTATCAACAAGAAATATTTTATTAATGGTTTTACATTTTTATTTAAATTTACCAAATTTTGTACCAAAAACAAAAATTGAATTTATTGGTGATTTAGGTAATCCTATAAAAAAACAAATTGTTTTACAAAATCCATCAAATAAATCAATAAAATATGAAGTAATATTAACAGGTAGTAATGATTATTCCATACAAACAACAGAATTAATTGTTACAGCTGAATCATCCAATGATATTTTAGTCACATTACAACCAAGATTTTTTGATCCTGTCACAGCAAAATTAACATTTCGTAGTATAGGTTTAAGTGGATTATCAGCAAGTACAATATGTTTTGATATGTCATCATTAATTACAGGTAGAAAGCCAATTGGTGATACAATAACAAAACAATTACATTTATTTGAACAAGAAATTATTTTATTACATGTAAAAAATCCATTTCCTAAGGATACAACATTTAAAATTAATTTACATGTTGAATATATACAATCAACTGCAGATGATTTTATACAAATAAATAATTCAAAATATAAAACAAAAAATAAGAAAAAAAATAAAACATTTATTCCAATTTTATCATTACCACCTGCAGGAAAAATTAAAGATGAAGAAAATGAATTAGAGTTAACATTTAGACAACCATTTTGGGTATTAGATGATATGATTTCACTAACAAAAACAAATCGTGAATTACGTATATATGCTCTACCATTTATTATGGGTAAATATAAATGTTTAGTATCATTTAGTGAAAAAGATAGTGGAGAATTTTGTAGAGAAATTATTATTGAAGTTGGTTTACCAAAACCTGTAGAAAAAGTAGAATTTTCTACATTGAAAGATAGTAGAGCAAATATGGCTTTAAGATTATCATCAAAAAATCTTGGTTTTGAAAAAGCATTTAATTTAATTACTGAAAGTAGAATAAAAAATCCAAATAAAAAAATTAAAGCAAGATCTATCTATCAAACATTTTTATCAAGTCCAATAGTTGAAGAAGAAACTGGACAATCAAATTTTCATATTGAATTATTATCAACATTTTTTGAATATAAAAAACATATACCATTTGTTTCTGAATATATGAAATTAATTAAAAATGAACAAATTAATAATAATAGTAATAATAGTAGTAATAGTAATATTCTTCAACATTCACCAAATAATAATAAAAATGTAATAAAATATAAAAAAATGTTAAAAACTTTAATTGAAAATGTTCCTTTAGAAGAATCAAAAAATATAGAATCTTTAAATACAACTTTTTTAACATTTGCACCATCACGTGCAGGTCAATATCAATCATTAGCTGTAATATATTCAAATGATAATCCTTATGATGTACGTGTTATTGATCTGATAGCACATGTAGCAATACCTGATACAAAAATGATATTAGAATTTAATGGACCATCAAGACAATTAATTAAACAACAAATACCGATAATGAATGAAACTAAAAAAGATTGGATTTTATCTATTAATTGTATAGGAAAAGGATCAAATCCATTTTCTGTAGCAAAAAATATTACAATCTTTGCAGGTGATATAGGTTATGTTGAAGTATCATTTTATTCTTTTAGTCAAGGTAAATATGAATATCAATTAATATTACGTAATTATCCAGATTCAACAGATACATTTGAATATAAACTAATTGGAATAGCTGAAGAACCTTTAGCTGAAGATGAACTACATTATCAAGCAGTAGCTAAAGAAATGAAATATTGTAGATTTCATTTAAATCAAATTTTACCATCACATTTAAAAGCTATCAAATCAAATATTACTACTACTACTACTACTAATAATGCTACTACAGCAAATGATATAGATGGAACAATATCACCATCATCAGAACATCAAGAATTAATTCAAACATTTCATGTTGATAGTGATTTACCATATATTCGTTTTCCAGAGACAATAGATGTTGGTGAAGATGGCAAAGAATTCAGTTTTTCAATAAAAGCACCAATGGGTGGAATATTCTCAGGTAATTTAACATTTTTAGATATAACACGAAATATTATGATATGGTATACAGTAACAATAGAAGTATCAGCACCAAATGAAGAAAAATCCATTGATGTAGAAGCAATTGTAAGAAAAGCTGCAATAATAGAAATAACATTAGAAAATCCATCAAAACAAATAATAATATTTGATGTATCTTTTATTGGTGATGGTTTAATAGGTGAAAATATGATAGAATTACCAGCAGAAAGTACAGCAATCTATGAATTAATTTATTCACCATTAATTGCAGGTAAATTTATTGGACGTGTAAATTTTGTTAATAAAATTATAGGTATTTTATGGTATAAATTGAATTTAACAGCATTACCAGCTGATCCCATTGTTTTAGATTTGATAGAAAGTATGATAGGATCATCAGCAATATTTAATGCACCAATAGAAAATCCTTTATCAGAACAAGTAATATTTTCAGTTTCAATTGATGATAATGATCATTTTACAACAATACCAGCTGATCGTATTGTATTAAATAGTTATGCACAAACAACATTTAAAATTAATTTTAGACCATCATCATTATATGATGAAGTATCAACTATGATAAAATTAATAAATCCAAAATTAGGTGAAATCCAATATCATATCACAGGTAAAGGTATTTTACCGGGTATTATGTCAACAATTTATGTTGATGCACCATTAAGTGAAATGGGATCACAAGCAGTTATCTTTCGTAATCCATTTCATCATTCTTTACCAATAGATATTATTTTAACAAATATTGAACCAAATAAAAAAAATGATCGTTATAATAATAATCATCATCGTAAAAAAAATCTTATACCAATTGAAAATGCATTTGGTTTATTAATGAGAAAAAGTACTGATGTTGTAATTCCACCGAAATCAAATTATCATATTTCTATTAGTTTTAGTCCAACAAGAATGGGTCAATATGAAGCAATAATTCAAGTCAGATCTGATGTTCATGGTCATAAATTATTATGGTGTTATCCGGTGATTGGTCTTGCGGAATCAGGTGTACCATATCGATTACCAATGATGAAAGTAGCATGCAAAACATCTATGATGAAGGAATTCAATATTCCACTTGAAGGAATTTATAAAAAGAATCTTCAACCTGGTGATGAATTAAATATAAGTGATTTTTCAATTGAAATAAATGTTGAAGATAATTTCAAATCAATTGTATTACGTGCATTTCGTGTTCAACCATTAGAAATAATAGAATTATTACCTGAATCAAAAGAAGCGAAATCAAAACATTATGGTGGTGATGTAATAGATTATGCTTTACGTTGTCGTATGTTATTTGAACCATTAAAGATATTTTCAACATTAGTTGATTTTATTATAATATGTCGTAAACGTGGAAAATGGAGAGTAAAAATGGATCTTGATGCGAGCGAACCTGAGCCAGATGATCATATTAAATTAGTTGCACCAGTTGGTGGTTCAGACAAAGTTAGCTTTAAATTAACAAATCGTTTCTTAGGTTATTCAACATTTCAAGCATATTTCTCAGCAAAATCATCACCACATTTTTATGTATCACCAACTACTGGTACAATTGCTCCTTATGGTCAAGATGGGACAACTTTTACAGTAACTTTTGCTCCATTAGATTATGGCACTATTGAACAGGGATTATTAAATATAGTCACAGAAGATGCACAATGGTCATATGATGTTAAAGGAAGTTATCCTAGTACTCTAATCAATACCGCAGTGATTAAAAGTAAAGTCGATTCAAATCGACCTAAGACATAGTAAATAAAATAAAAATAGTTATATATAGTAATAAATAATAATGATAAATATTAAATAATGATAGTAAGTTTGATAATAATAATAATGATGAAAATAGTAGTAGTAGAGGATGAGAGGAAGTAAAATGGTAGTTACATTAGTTTTTAGAATATTTGTAATATGATTTGTACAATTATTATTAAATAAAAAGGTGGTTAATTGAATAAGCACAAGCACTTACTGCTAATGTTGTAGAATAAGTATTAGATTCTTAATGGATGATGATGATAGTGATGATGATAGCGATGATGATGATGATGATAGTGATATAGTGTGATAGTGATGATAATGATGATAGTGATTCTGTAGAATGATTGCAAATAAATATTTTTTTTAAACTTGAATTAAGTTATAACATAAAC
>Ga0138291_1094201_pt1 | contig 10310 bp, 1 predicted proteins | sample S_140625_E_mt_FD_106912 | JGI IMG/M metagenome (GOLD analysis project Ga0138291, IMG submission 106912) | Freshwater microbial communities from Lake Simoncouche, Canada - S_140625_E_mt (Metagenome Metatranscriptome) | ecosystem: Environmental > Aquatic > Freshwater > Lake | place: Canada: Quebec... | reverse complement strand
GCACTATTATCGTTTTTCTCCTCTATTTTCGTTATCATGTTTTGTGGTACGCAATCGGTCGGGGCACAACTCTACCAAAAGAGGGGTGTGTCAGGTTGGTTGGTGGTGGGGATGGTGGTGGTGGTGTTTTGGTTGGTGGGCATATGGTTGGCAGTCAGTAGGTTTTTGCCTGAGAATGTCGACTGGACGAAGGGGTTGCCTAGGACGGCAATGTGCACGTACCACGGGGCTACGGATTTTCCAGAGCCAGGGTTTGTGAACATAAGCAATCCGAAGCACGTGGTGCACAAGTCGTTCCTCCGATTTCAGGGGGAGCAGGAATTGAACACGTGTGGTGGCAAGGTCCTCAGGACACTCAAGTCTGAATACAGCACAGCGGGGCAGTTCGGGCTTGGGTACGTTTCGTGGCTCAGCTGGATGAAGGGGGGTGACAGGACAAAATCGATGGACGATTATGAGGTGTTCAATTATTTGAATGCCATTATGCAGAAGACCAACGATTCGGATGTGTCGCAGCGGCTAGACTTGCGGGCGTTGGCGAAGAGCTATAACGTCAGTAGTGGTGGGTTTGATGTGACGCAACCGGTGGATTCAGTGCCGATCTGGCTCGGTGTCACCTTTGTGGAATGGTTGCTAATATTCTTTGTGGTATTTGTGATCGTTGGAATCAGAGGTAGCAGCAGTGGCAGGGGGTACTTTCAGCTGTGGAAGCGGGAGATGGTTGGTGCTATGGAGACGGCACTAGGATGGTTGAGAACTCGGTGTTTGCTTTTTGCGGGCAGTCGCGAGGACTCTGCATCTGATGATGAGCACGTTTTTGTGGGGCCTATCGCAACCCCGGACGCAGCTGGACCGAAGTCCGCGTTGGATGGAGCAGTCGGGTCACACCTGGATGAAGGCTTGGGTAGTGTGGTTGATGGTTCGGGAGGGGTGGCCGTGAATGGGGGAGTCTCTGACGTCTCCTGTGCACTTGAGTCGGATGTGGCATTGTCGACGGTTGTTGCGTTAGCACCTTTGGTAACGTCGCCGACGGTAACTGTGGAGGTTGGGAAGATTACTTGCATGATGGGGTTTATCTCGGTTGCAGTGTGTTTTGTGCTGCACTGCGCCTGGGTCGTCTCGTTGCTTGCAATTTTCTTTCTTTTGGCCTTTGCTTATTACTTGTGGTTGGTGGCTGTGGTCCATTGGTGGGTTATGCCACAATACGTATTCGCGCACTTTAGGCTCTGGCTTGAAAGAGGGTGGTTGACTGCCATTGTGGGATTTATTCTCGTAGTGGCGTGGATTCTAAGCCTCTACCCTTTGGACTTGGAATATTACATCAACTCGGTCGCGGTGGCCAACATGGTGCGTGACAAGACTGAAACTAGCAGGGGAGCTTACGTTGTTTTGCTCTTTGACAAGGATGAGTCTGTTGGTGTGCCTGGGTATGTTGGGCCTGATAGCGTGGCGGAAGCGCGGGCGAGGCAAAAGGTGGTTGATGTGGCCAGGGAGCTTTACAAGAACACGGTTGGGTTTGTGGCTGACTATGAATTCTTGGACAGTACGTACAGGTTCGCTTGGAAGCTGGGCAACGACTATGCAAAAGTCCTTGTGTGGGCAGGTTTTTATCTGCTCGTGCGAGTCATTGTTAGTTGGTGGTTTGGTTCAGGGCGAGTGCGTAAGGTTCATGAGATTGGGACGCACCAGACAATCGCGGGAGTTGGGAAGTTAACACGGGTTGCAGCACCTGGAGCAGACGCTAAGACACTCGAAGCCTACAAGAGTGGGGTCGGGAGTTCGGCGTTTTGCCTGAATGCAGTGATAGGAGATTTGTGGCAGTGGGGTCTCGTGCCGTCCATCAAAAGTGGTGGGCACTCGCATTTAACTTTGCATGTTCCGAAAGGGGCTAACTTGGGCGATTGCGGTTGCTTGCGCAATGGTGGGAGGACTGGGCAATGTAGAGCCATGAATGTGCCTGTTGCGCAAGCGCTCCAGTCTATAGCTGGGGACGACTCAACGGGGTTTGATTTGGTTGTTGTGCATCTTAGTCCGACTAGGTGGTACCATTTCAACACTCTACGGGTCTGCGTGAACTTTTTAACCTGGTTGATATTTGGGGTACGGGTCCTCAAGGAGGGGTCTATGTACAGGGGCAGGGTTTCTATGATGGGAGAAGTGCCGTTGAAGCCGCCGGTGGTGGCGGAAGTGGTAAAACCTAAAGTGGAGCCAATTGAACTTGGAGAGACTAGAGGGCACTCTATGCTCGAAGCGAGGAGGAGGTTGCAATGGGAATTGGATGAATTGGACCATGAGTTGTGGAAGCAGGGGAGGTGCAAACCGCTTGGCTACCGGAACGCATGGTCTGAGAGTGGTGAAGCCGATGGTGAAGCCCTGTTCAAATACCCGTGTGGTACGCCTTCTTTTTGCGGGGTGTATGGAGATGGGGTTGCGAGGCCGCAGTACATGGTTGGGGGCCATATACAGCGTTTTGACATGAGGCATTTGCAGGACATTGTGAGGTCAAATGAAGAAAGCCATGTCGAGGCAGCGGCCTTGTATGCGGATGTGAAAGAGAGGCGGAAGGCACCGGAGCAAGCTGTGACGGAGTCGGAAGCCCCACCTTTTCAACTGCAGGTGCGACCCCCGTACGAGGGGAAGACTGAAGCTCGGGCACTAGGTAAGGGTGTCAGCGGGCAGGTACTCGTGTCACAGATGGCGGGGCCCAGGGCGCAAGAGCAGGTGGACAGTTTACTTGAGAACATTGGAAAGGCAAGTCTGAACGAGACTTCGCAACGCAGCAAGATTATCAATAACCAGATGAGAGAGTTGGAAGACATTTCCAAGCTTTTCGACGCTGGTTATGAGAGGATTGTTAATGCGCAGCGGGTGGAGGACAGGGTGCGGAAGATGGAAGAGAGTGAAATGGGACGGCAGATTGCAGCCTTGGCTGAACGAAATGCGTACTTGGAAGAGCACGTGTTGGGGGTCAGTCGGAGGGCCGACGAGCTGTTGGTGGAGTTGGAGAAGAGGGAGACTGAAAAGCGGAACCAGAATGCACAGAAGCTGTCGTTTGAAGCGCAGATGAAGGAGCAGGAAGTGAAGTTGAGAAGGTTGGAACTTGAACTGACGAACCAACGCGGTTTGCTTGAGATGGAAGCAGAACCGCGACAGCCCCCAGTGGCTGTCAGCCCGCACGCACCAAAGCCGAAAGCAAAGGTGGGTAAGTCTAAGGGCACGAGTGTCAAGCCAACAGTGGCAGTGTCACCATCAGAAGCGGCTGTGTCGGGGTCAGTGCCCCTGCCCAATGGGGTAGCAGCAGCGTTTGTGGCAAGGGTGGTGCCTGGGGGTGGTACATTTGGTCATTATGAGGCCAATGGGTATTTGCTACGACGTGATGATGGGTTCTACTTTATCACGCACCTCCATGTTGCGGGGAAGGAAGGTGATGAGCCGACCCCGTATGCTTTTCGGGGCTGGGTGACCGGGGAATTGTTCCAGCATGGGTACAAGGATTCCCATGTGGTCAAGCTGATAAATCCAAAGTGCAACATCTACATGCCAGACAGGATTGTTTGGAAGGTGGAGTTGGACGATGGTGATGTCTTGCCGTACGCAAGTGGGGTAGTCAATACGCGAAGGGTGTCACGAGGTGAAGTGGTTACCCTGACGTATTTTGACTTCCAAAGCTTGATGTGGAGTAGCTTGGCTGGGACAGTCAAAGAGATTGTCACAAGGTCACGCTTCAGAGAAGTGCAAAAAGGACAAGTTTTAAGCAAGAAAGATCCTGACAGTTCACCCGTTATGTACGGGCATAGGTATGCTACCTATGATATATCGACAAAAGCGGGATGCTGCAGGGGAGTGGTGTTTGCTAGGGACGGTTGCGTCGTTGGTGGGCATCGATTCGCGCAATGTTATGACGGGTACCCCGGCTTCGAGATGGACGACCACACCCTTCACGGGATGGTGGACCATGGTAAGAGCCCTAAGTACCTATCGGACAACAACGCGTTGGATTACCATTGCCCCGGCAAGCATGGTTGGGAGCCAGTGCGGGGACCAGGGAAAACAGGGGCGCACGTACAAAAGTCGCACAGTGTAGTCACCAAGAGGGAGGCAGTGCAGTATGTCAGTTGCGTGGTTGGGAGAGCAGATCTCAATTACGGAGCATGGCTTGCACGTTCACCTTGCGGGGTCAACAAAGTGGGCGTTTGCTTTGACTGCAAGTTGTGGGCGCATGACAGGGCAGTGGCTGAAGAGGTGATTGACGTTGGTTCGGGTGTGAGGAGGGTTCCAAATCACATCTCTGGGCCCGTCAGACACCCTGGATGCGCGTGTGTAGACTTGATGAGGGTCCCCTGCAGAACCTATGGAGAGGCATCTGCAGATCAGCTCTATGGTTGGGAGAGGGCGGACGCTGAGGGAGTGGCAAGGAAGTGCAGGCAGAAGTGGGGGGATGCTGGACAGCGTGCGTGTGCGCATGTGGCCATGTACAACCCTGGTTGGTGCTCTGCGCTTTCTTTGGGCTACGGTGACAGGTGTGTGGAATGTAGGTTGGGGATTGATGCAATGGTGCATAGGAAGGTCATGGACGGGGACGTTTCGGCATGTCAGTGCCGTTTGTGTTCCTTTGTTGTCAAGTACGGTTGTTGTGGAGATCGTAATGGCAGCCGATTCTACTTGTGGGTGGACGGAGTGGTGCAGCTGAGGGGGCGACCCCTGGTTGCCACGAGGGAAGCTTGCGAGGCGCTTCGACCGGTTGACCGGATCAAATTGCTGACCTTAATCACACCAGATTGTCTGTGGCACCATTTGCGGAAGGTTAGCGGACTCAGACCAATCGGTGACTTGGATACCTTGGGTTTTGAGTTGTTGTCAGCCATGGTGGCTACTATGGTTGGAGGGAGAGTCCATGGGGATGGGCCAAATGAATTCCAACGTTTGGCCTCAATCCTGGATCTTTTCTTTCCTCAGTTTGGGGTCAACGATCAAGTACGACAGGCGTTCGCAGTCAGCCGAGGGAGAGGATTTGAGCAGTGGATGGTGGGGGTTGCAGAGAGGACCAATGTGGCCGTGTCTGAGGGGGGGGTCCCTTCTGATGTGAGCAGGGTCAATGCAACGTTGGTTCCCACAGTTGACGTCAGGTGTCAACAGGTTGTTACTGAAGGAGTAGTCAACCCATTCACGTGCACTGGTTTGTTGCCGCCCTGTGAACGGGGCAAGCTTGTCTGTATTGCCACACCAATTCCTGCTTGGTTGAAGCAGGTCCCACTATGTCAAGTGGAAGAGCCGAAGGAACCGGCTGCAATTCCTGTTCAAGAAGAACGGGTCCCACCCAGTTTGGTGGAAGTGCAACCTGAAGTTGCAGTAAGTCCCCCTAGCCGAGATGGGGGGCCGGTTACCGAGTGCACTTTGATGGAGTGCCCGGGGAGCTGTGGTTGTTGGGTGTCCGGGACGAGCCAAGAGCGGATTGACCGTTTTTGTGATGCGGACATGGGAAGGATGTTGTGTGCATTGTACAGAGACACGGTGGCGAGGACCGGGCTGACATTGCAACAAGTCAAGAGGAAGTGCGCGAAAAGTTGTTGTGAGGAGAACAGGTTCTGGTTGTTGGTCAACATGCATAGGGATGCAGCGGCTAAGAAGAGTACAGGGGAGTACAAGGCATGGAAGTGTATGTGCAACTTTTGCTCTTTCGTGGTTGATGGACCGATGATAATGACTTGTGAGTGCGAGCGTGAGGACGGGACAAGGATGAGGTCTCAGGGTGTTGTCACCCGACCCTCTTTTTCTTACCCGAGAGCGCTTAGAGGGGTGGTCTTTGTCACAGAGGACCACCGCTTCGTGCACGAGATGATTTCGCCTGCGCAAGTAACTGCGACACCACCTCAATCCTTCCGGACATTGCAACAAGCCAAAGAGTGTGTCGTACAGCACGTGCAGGACACCGGGGTTGACAAGGCGGTGGCGGAGTACATCCACTTCGTGGTGGACGGAGTAGTGTATGCAGTTGGTGACAGACTCCCACATAGCCGGAAGGTTAATGGGCAACTGGTCATCCAATTCTGTTACATCGCACGTACAGACCGCACGCAAGACACAATGGGTGTCAAGACGTGGACGCGGGAGTACGATGGCAAGGTGGGAGGGGAGGGTTTTGAAGAGCTGACATTTGAGGGATTTGAGCCTTATGGTGTTTTTGAACGCCTTGGGCAAGTTACTCAAGAAAAGTTGGCTTCGATAGGCTACCTTCGGACGAGCCTGGTCACTGATCTTCTGGCATTCATGACAGAAGGACAAGGTTTGAGAAGGAGGATCAAATCCCAAGGAGCTATGGGGTCAATCAACGGGCGGTTCAGGGCACCACGGGAACTGACACTCAAAGGGGCAGTGCAGGCCAAGTATTTGGTCGGGAAGCCTAACTTGGACGTTTTGCGAGCAGAAATTGAGAAGTTTGGCGAACCGGCACCATTCAACCCGCACAGGGAGCATTTGGCAAAGGCTTGGAATTACGTAATAGAGGAGGACAAGGCACTGGGGGGTTTTGCGCCCTTCTTAAGGCCTACGTTGCCGATGATGCGGGAGTTCATAAGAGCCAATTTCAAGAATGCAACTAGTGTTGAGGAGAATGTGTTCGTTGAGGATGGGCGGGGGAGGTCACCCAGTGCTGGGTCGATGCTTCCCAATGGGACGCATGCCGATGTGTTCAACCTCATTCGAAACGAAGTGCCTGGCCATGACCCTTGTGAGGTGTTGGCAGACTGGGTGTTGGGGGCTATCGACGCATTGGAGAGGGGTGAAGATGGAACGGGGGAGCATGACCACCTTTTGTTGAAGCAAAATTGGAGGTGGTTGGTTGTTGGGAAGGACGACAGGTACAGCTTCAAGAAAGTGCGAGAAGGAGTGGGAAGGAGTATCCAAATGCCCAGCCTTGCCTTGAAAGTGCTACACAAGTGGTGTTTCGGCATCAGTGACCAGTATTGGTTGCGTGGGTTGCATTACAGGGTGGGGGAGGACATGGATATGCCGGTCCGCGGTGAACTCTTGGACAAGTACATGAAGGCGAAGGGGTGCATCAGCACAGACATCACAGGGTGGGATCGGAAACTGCCCCGGGAGTTGATGTTGACGTACTTCGATGAGTATCTGCCTAACTTCTGTCCCCTTTTGCCACCAGCGATCTTGCAGCACATGAGGGACGTCACTATTAATTCGTTGTTAGTGATGCCTAATGGTGAGACATGGCAGAAGTTACGAGGTAATCCTTCTGGCTACATGAACACACTGCGCATAAACACGGTCATTTTGCGTGTACTTGATACAGCCTTTGCTATGGAGGCAACGGGCTTGAGCGCCAAAGCTCTGGAGAAGGAGCGATTCTTTGAAGGGTGTGGAGACGATTGCCGGGTACATTGGTACAGTGAGGTGGGAAAGCGCAGTTGCGTTGGCAAGGGAGAGAAAGGGTACGAGTGGCTGTGGGCCACGCGTACAGGGTGGCAAGTGAAAGAGGAGGGAATGATTGAGTATGTTGATGAGGTTGACTTTAAGCAGAAATGTCATGGGAGCCCCCCCTTTGTTTCACGTTCCATGTTCTGGTATGAGGAGGAAGGGGTTTTGCTGACCCCGTTGCATGACGTCGACAGGTTGCTGAGTAAGCTCTTGTTTGAGAGTCCTGTACCGGATAGTGCAAGGGTGGTTGGGATTTCAGTGTGCATGGCGCAGTGGTTCTACTTGCACAACAAGGGGTTGGTGGTGGTGCCCGGTGTGGATTTCCTTTATGAAAACCATCCGGGATTGGTGCCTCTGGATCTTCTGGATCATTTGTTTGAATATCGTTTGAGGAAGGATGCGAAGCCGTTTGAAGGGGCTGCAACATACGACGCCAATTGGCGGAGTGAGGGGGGCCATGGAAAAGGTTTCAATGCAAACAAGCCGAGGATGATTGCAAGGCTAGGAATGATGAGGAGAACCAGAGCCAACAAGGGCTACAGTAGCTCTGAGGTTCACATGATGGGAGTCCTTTGTGGCTACTACATGGAGCAAGCTGGGGTTCGTGCAGAGGACTCACAGGGAGCGCTCCGCGTCTGGCATGAGGCGTTTAACGACATACTCATTGCATGCGGGGAGGACCGAGGATGCGGACGGGGTGATTACGCAGCTAACTATGCCTACGCGGCTGAGGAGGCTAACAGGCGGGTGGCTGCGTACCTGGAACGGATGGGCCTTGCCGAGGATGATTGGGTCGATGACATGGATTTCGATGTGCCGTTTGATGAGTTCAAGCGAGAACCATCGAATACAACGAGTTGGGGCGATCGTCGCGGTGGGGACCGCTGAGAAGGGGGTCAGGGAGGGGGTTGTGTCCTGCACACGCAACCTAGTCGGTGGAAGGGAAAGAGGGGCCTTTGAACGCAGTTTGTTTGGAATAGTTTGAAGGCATGCCACCGAAAAGTGCAAAAAGGAAGGGTAGCAAGGGGAAGACGGTTGTTGTTGTGAAAACGGCGTCTTCCAGCAAGAAGAAAGGGAAGAAGAAGAAGAAGAACAGGAAGGACAAGGGAGGAAAAGCATCCGTGGTGGTGGTGAGGGAGCCACAAATCAGAAGGACGGCAGTAACGGGACCCTACAAAAGCATTTTGGCTTCTGTGGTGTTACCCATGACGAATGCAGCGCGTTTCTCGGTTGACTACAATGCCGATAGGACAGTACTGGGGAGGCCCTTTAGGGTTCTCCCTTTTGATGTCACTAAGGATTTGGCGTTGGGTGGGAAGGTTCCGTATTTCGGAGGGGGATCCATGGCAGCGGCAGTGTCGCGGGATCCGTTGACGGCCATGCTGACGATTGAGAGGAACTACTTGGGGCAGCCTTGGGGGTACCGCTTTTGGTTCTCAACCATAGCACGGATAGATGCAACCCACACGGAAACAGTGTTGAAGCAGACTTACACAGTGTTTCCAGAGCAGGATTGGGCAAATTGGGTGTACAAGAAGGATAGGTACATCGGAGACCCGGGGAAGTGGCATCCTTTTGGGGATGTGTCTTTTGTGAGGACTATCGCTGGGGATCTCAGCAAGCGTTTCACGTGGATGGACGGCCACACCGGGTTAAGGTGGAACTTCTGGAGTGACGACGAGGCGATCAATCTTGTGACAGCCACCGGGACGATAGCGGTGTACATGTATAATGGAGTGGATGCCACCCATTCATTGGATGTCAACTACAACAATACAAGTGTCACCATTTGGATCCCCGATGAAGCAGGGTTCTACACTTTCAAGCACAAAGGCAGCGCCAATGTGTATGTTAGTGTGGAGCACTTTGAAGCGAACATGCCAGCTTGTGTGTTGAGCCATAGACCCATTCCGGGGTTGTTGGACCGACTTACGCTGACGGGAGTCAAAATTAACGGAGCTTCGTTGATGATGACACCTGATAGCGCACAATTGGCAAAAGGTGGCTTGGCGGTTGGGTTGCAGCTGGACCCATCAATGCGGGTGGAATCTCTGTTTTTGAATGCATCAGGACGCAAGGCGACGTCAGTGCCCCTCGAATTGAGGGGGCACGTGCAGATGGATTTCAGGCAGGGGATCTACGGATGGTTGAGGCCGACGGGGGCGAATTCTTTCAAGAAAGACAGGCCTATGAGGTACAATCTGGATTTTACGGTCACGGACGCGGGCGCGGCAAACGCCTATGGCCTTGGCAATTATATTTCCTACATTGATACAGCAGATGGTTGGTTGTACTTGGGGGCTGACACGCCCATTGGTCTTGATGGGGCGGCAGTGGCGGGGCAGGAATTGTACCCTGGCGGGCTTATGCATTTGACTTATGCGTGGTCCGTGGAGTACACGAGCAACGACATATGGCTGAACCCCGTTTCGGCACCGCGGGTGAGGATTGTGGACTTGGATGACGCTCTGGAGAGGGCGGTAAGAGACATACCACAGTTCACCTCAAATGCCATGCATATCCGGGACCTGATTAAGTGGATACGGACTGAGGCGAGGGAAATTGGGACAGGGATGACCAGTTTCGTGAACAAGTTCGGGCCTATCATGCAGAAAGGGTTGAAGGATGCGCTGGACTTTGGGGGGTCGCTTGGGGCTGCGTTGGCAGGGGAGACGTAGTTGTCCTGGTTCTTTGGAGCTTCTTCCCTTTTTCTTCTTGCACCTTGCTACGTAAGGCTCACGATACGAGCCAGTTAACGCGCCAAGCCCATTCTTGTGCCCCTTGAGGGGTACGGGGTGGGTTCAACAACCCATGGCATCACGATTCATGTGTGACCTTGGTCACACGTGGAACTGGGGTGTCGTGGGTTGGTGGGGAGG
>Ga0138291_1259313_pt1 | contig 10612 bp, 7 predicted proteins | sample S_140625_E_mt_FD_106912 | JGI IMG/M metagenome (GOLD analysis project Ga0138291, IMG submission 106912) | Freshwater microbial communities from Lake Simoncouche, Canada - S_140625_E_mt (Metagenome Metatranscriptome) | ecosystem: Environmental > Aquatic > Freshwater > Lake | place: Canada: Quebec... | reverse complement strand
CCGGTGGCGTAGCCAGCCTGGCTGATCGCCACACCCTGAGCGGCCGAATACAGCGTGTCCTGGGCAATGAATGCGGAGCCACCGCCGGCCGTGGGCTCGATTGAACCCCTCAAGGTTTTGCCGTCATACACCAGCTGATCGAGGTGCGCTGCGCCACCAGGGATCTTGGCGATCGTCCAGTCACGGATCGCCGCGCACAGGGCTGAAACGTCCACCTGATGGAAGAAATAGCGGAACGAGGAATCCGATGGCGGCCGCCGCAGCTCTACGCCCAGCACCTCGGTGAGCACGCTGTGGTGGCGGATGGCGAAACGCTCCAGATCCCGCAAGCTCTGGCAGCCACTCAGGATCCTGAGCACGGCCAGCAGCAGCAGATACCAGGCCGGAAACCGAACCCCGCGCCGCATCCGCGCATCCGGGATCGACTTCAGATAGGTGATCAGGTCGAGATCGGTTGCGGCGGAGGCGCTTTCAAGCACAAAGAGGGGGCGATTGCGCCGACCTCAACCCATGCTGACAGCCCCGGCAAGGACGCTTGTGACGGACTTTGAATCAGCCTGACCCCTGAACGGGTACAACAGGGGGGAACGTAAAATCTAGTATGGAACCAAAAAATTCTGGCACATAGATTTCGGTCATCTGCGCCCTAATTATCGGCTGCTGAGCGTCTGCAACGAGCAGGCCGACACATCCCCACCGCTCACAATCGACAGGGGTAGCTTAATGCGGTCATCCCCGGCCTATATCTGTAGAGCCAGCAGAACGGCTAGGTCGCGGGAACGGAGGCCAATCACGCACTTGATGGCGTTGGCAATCGAAGCCGATGTATGTAAGAGGCCGATGGTCCCGCCAGAGGCCAAAGATTCCATGATCCGCCTTGCCAAACTAGTCAGCACCCGCCAGAAGAACGCAGCGGTATACCCCCACAGGCAAGCCAAATCTTAGTCGTATTCCAGAGCCAGGGCCTCTGAGGCCAGTTTGGTGGAGCCATAGAGCGACACAGGTGCCGCGGTGGCAGCCCTCACGCGGAGGCCTTGGGATAGTCTAGCCGTGGCTGACAGTCCTTCCGCCGTGGGGTTAAAGGCTCGATCGCTCAATCTCACCTGCAGGTCCGCCAACGGCGGAATCGAATACACCCGGCTGGTGGAGAGCAGAACAAATGCCGCTCCCCAGTGCTTGCAAGCCTCCGGCATCTGCAAAGTGCCCGAGAGGTTGTGCTCAACAAGCTGGCGGCCTCTGGCCAATTTATTCACCCCCGCCAGCACGCTCGGATTGGCAGCATAAACAATCACCCAGTTGTAAGGGGCCATGGCCCTGTAGATCTGAAGCTTGCCGGATGCAGGCGTGCAGAACCTTAATGCGTGGTGCTCCAGCCGAGGCAAGTTGCGCGAGATGCTTCGGAGGCAGAAGTTGCCCAACCCACTTATTTATGCGCCTTGGAGAAGCTGCTGCAGGGCCAGACAGAAATCTGAGCCGACGAAGCCGCAGGAACCAGTTATCAAAGATTTAACTAGATTAACATTGAAGAAGTCTGGCAGAACAGAAGATAGTTCATAAAGGGCTAATTAAATGCAGATGCAGCTTTTATGTACACCCTATGCAAAGCGCCGCTAGTTAACAAGCGCATCAATTAACTGCCAGCTCACGAGTTTGCCAGCTGCGCACGATCTGGCCGATGGTGTCGCTGAGGCTGATGCTGATGTCCCACTGCGGATAGTGCAGCCGCATCTTGCTTAGATCACTGATGTAGCAGATATGATCACCAATGCGGTTTTCGTCAACATATTCATGCAGCTGTTGTTTTCCGGTAAACTGCTCCGCAATCTTGAATGCTTCCAAGATGGAGCAGGAATTGGCACGGCCGCCGCCGAGGTTGTACACCTCGGCCACCCTTGGTGCCTCCAAAAAGGCCTCAATGAAGCGTGCCACATCGTGAGAATGGATATTGTCGCGCACTTGCTTGCCCTTGTAGCCGTAAACCTTGTACAAGCGCCCCTCCAGATTGCAGCGCACTAGGTAACTCAAGAAGCCATGCAGCTCAACACCACTATGATTAGGACCTGTCAGGCAGCCACCCCGCAGGCAGCAGCTGGGCATGCCGAAGTAGCGGCCGTATTCCTGCACCATCACATCGGCGGCAAGCTTTGAAGCACCAAAGAGCGAGTGCTTGCTCTGGTCGATCGGGAAATTTTCATCGATTCCGTTTGCATAGGCTGGATCTGCATAGTCCCAGCGGTTTTCCAGCTCTTGCAGAGCAATGGAATTGGGCCGATCGCCATAGATCTTGTTGGTGGAGAGGTGAACAAAAGGGCTCTCGGGGCAACTGGACCGCAACGCCTCCAGAAGGTTGAGCGTACCTGAAGCATTGGTGTCGAAGTCGTCAAACGGGATCGCCGCCGCCCGATCGTGACTTGGCTGGGCTGCCGTATGCACCACCGCATCGGGTCGCAGATCCTCCAGCAACTTGAGAACCCCCGATCGATCGCGGATGTCAAGTTCGACATGCTGAAACTGATTGCCGAGCTGTTCCTGCAGCCGCCGCTGGTTCCAGCGGGTGTCGCCCTGGGGCCCAAAGAACACCGCCCGCTGGTTGTTATCCACTCCGACCACTTGCCAGCCACGGCCAGCGAAGTGGACACACACCTCTGAGCCGATCAGGCCGGAAGAGCCCGTAACTAGCAAGGTTTGATTCGGCATGGGGCAAAGGCGAAGAGGACTGATGATGCGTAAGTAGCTGTTGACGGTGCCAGGATCATCCGCCACCCGCATGGAGACAGCCAACAATAGTGATGCCTGCTTCCAGATGGCTGCGGCCCCTCCTGGATGCACAGTTACTACCTGTGAAATCTACAGCAATTAAGGGCTTCCACCAGGATCCAGGTTGATGGGTGTCTGGTAAGAGCGCCCTCAGAGCCTCAAGAGATCTATGAAGGTAAGGGAGGCGCTGTTGAATACCGCTAGCCACTAGCTTAGTGCTATGCAAATCCAGGTAAAGTGCACTAGAGAAATTTTGGAGGTTTTCAGATGAACGAGAACAACGAATCGGGGCTTCTATTTCAGCTCTGCCGCATCCATAGCCTTGACGGCCTGTCGGGCAAAATTCTCACAGCTGAAGTTTTCCACAATTTCGCGGGATCTCTTTCCCATCTTCAGCCTCCGTTGCTGCGATTCAGCGGTCAGCTCCAATGCCCTTGTAAGCGCTTGCACCGAAGTTGGATCAAAAACATAGCCATTCGTGCATTCCTGCACGGCTTCAGATCCCAGGACGCTGCCCTCTAGGAGATCTTCCACACATCCAGCAGCACGTGATACGAGAACAGGCAGTGAACAGGCCATGGCCTCATTGACGACGAGGCCCCATTCCTCTTTAAGGCTTGGCAACACAAAAGCCTCCGCCAAAGAATAAAAAATACTATTTTCGTTGATCTGGCGAAAGCCATAGAAAAAGACACTCCCAAGACCTGGATTAGGATTGGTCCGCTGATTATTTGTACAGCCCTGTGGGTTGATTTCCATGGGTCCTTCCTTTTCAATAACCTGCATGCCCAAACTTCTGGCTTGCTCTTGGAGCGAAGACTTTAGGGTTCCACTGCCAACAAAAACCAAGGCCACAGCTCGTTGTGGAGAAACCTCATCTGACTGTGTTCTTGCACAAAAGCTGGCGTACGCTTCCACAAGAGCAGGCAGGTTCTTTTTCTCCACCATACGGCCCAAACTAAGAAAATAGCGAGCTGGCAAGCCATAAGCCTCGCAAAGAGCAATGTTGCCGCCAAAACTCAAGGCTTTCCGATGCACTTTTTCCGCTTGAGCAGTGAAGAAATTATTATCTATAGCGTCATATCCAGTAAAGATCCTTGCAGAGGGCAGACCCAACGAATTAAAGTAGCGTCTGTGGGGCTTTCCACCAACTAAAGCAGCATCAAAACTCTTAACAAGTTGCCTCTTGATCCACTTCTTCCAACCTTTTGCTTGCTCTGTGCCGCTGTGGCTTTCATTCATCATGACTGTACGAAGTCCAAGAGATTTTGCAGCGACAAAGAGCGCAAAATTACGTGCCGGAAAATAGCTTGGAAGAAATACAATTCTTATTCTCTCATCAAGGAACAAACCTCTTGCATTGAGGAAAACATCCAACGGCGAAGCTACCTCTTCATCGCCGTCACAGAGGGTACGCAAAAACTCACAACGACTTGCGCTCGTTCCATTCTCATGCTTGCTTATCTCTATATCCCAATTATATGTTATTGTGCTGGCTGAAATTTGCACCGGGATGCATTTGATATCAACAGCTTCTTCTTGGAGTAAGCTCTGCAATGCACACACTCGTGCATGATGGTATGGCCCGAACTGACCAAAACAGATTGCAACCTTCATTGTCTGTACATGCAATTAATTACTATAATTGAAATCGCGCCATCTCTTACCCCTTATAATTGCTGGATTGCCAGCAACCAGGTTGTTCTCAGCGATATCAGATGTGACTACGGAACCAGCAAAGGCAACCGCTTCATCACCTATTGATACTCCAGGACAAACAATGGCTCCAGCACCAATCCAAACACCTGATCCAATGATGATGGATTCGTTAAGATAACTAAAATTAGGATCACGAAAGTTGTGATTGCCTGTACATAAAAGTACACGCTGTGAAATGCATGAGTGGGATCCAATAATGATCATCTCAAGGTTTAAAATATTAGAATCTTCTCCAATCCATACATGATCTCCCAATTCTAATTTCCATGGAAAATGAATATTCACTCGAGGCTTGATCACTAAACCTAGCCCAACCCTTGCACCATAAAGCCTCAAGACAAAAACTTTAATATAATATGGCCAAGGAAATGATGACAAAATAAAAATGATCTTAAAAATATGCCAAGTTGCTTCAATAGGCTTTGAGCGCCCGCGCTCGAGGCCATCTCGGGAGTTAAACCTGTCTAACCTGGTTTTGATTGGCTCGAGTGGTCTTTGCATGCTGACGAAGATTGATGAAGTGCTTAAAGATAAAATATACTGGGAATACAGCATAAATAACCTGCCAAAAGTAGAACCATAAAAATGTTCTAGTGAGGAACATACCGTTAACTACAAGTATAGCTATGACACATGATTGAAAACTTCCACTCAACATAAGCACTGAATAAGCGTCCAGTAATGCAACGACTATGCCTAGAATAAACATAGATAGTAACATCCAGATCACGCCACCATCGAGAAGAAAAAATCCGGCTATACCAGGAGAATATGGAGCACCATTCATAAAATCAAGGTCTTGCAATATTCCCCTGTCAGGTTTCTCTTTCCAAAAGGCACGTGGCACAATATGAAATGGTGGATAGATCCATGACAATGCATATGGACGGGTCAAAGGCTTAGACAGTTGTGCCGCAATAAAGGTATCGAAAATATTGATGTCACCTCTGGAGTCGTAAAAATCCCAATACCTACGTTTCCAATCTTGATCTCCAAATGTTCTTTCAATAAAGTTCTGTTGTTTAATTGAGGAATTGTCTAAAAATCTAGTTTCGCCTAGTGTTTGAAAAAAAGGTTGCAAAATAAGAATCGGCACAAAGAGCCACAAATAACCTACCTTTCTCTTAACTCGAAGTAGGAGTGCAATACTTCCGATCATGACGCCAAAAATATAAAAACCTCTGAAGGCAGATACCTCTCTCATCAGCCAAGTGAAATATAGAAATAACAGAGCAGATAAAGAAAAACGGATCAGATCAGAAGATGAACGACTCTTGCGATAACGATCAAATAATGAGACAATTGAAACAATATTGACGGCTTGTAATGGAACTGGAAGATCATAGGCATAGGCCCCAAAAGAACTCCCATACAAAGATCTTCCAATTCCAGCCAAAAGTATCATAAGTACAAGTGTAAATAACTGTAGAATTATTAGAGTGTTTCCCTGCCGCATAGATAGTACTATATCAGGTGTAATTACTTTAAGAAATCTTTTCTTTACGCCGAAAACTTTATAAAAGCTAGGACTTACAACACAACCAACTGCAAATGCAAGAGAAGCAACGCTTGCCCACCACATTGAGTCGGTTAGCTGACTAAGGCTGACTTGAACTCTGAAAAGGTCGCTTAATAGAGAATAGTCATTTTCAAGAATGATGTATATAGGTCGAATTGCAAAAAAGGTAAAGGACATAAACATAAATCCGCCCGCGCCTGAAACCTGGCCTTTTACTACTTCACGAGCAAGTAGTAATAGTTGAGCTGCGGTCAATAGCCATACCGCGATAGTGCTACCGGCAAATTCACCAGAAATACCAATCAGAACAGCAGAAGAGAACAATAAAAACATTAAGTTTAACGCCCAAGGTTACTTTTTTTAATTCAAATATTAATGTTTATTTAAAAGGGCTTTCTTCAAGGAGGCAATATCGTCAAAGACTTCTTGATTATTTGCTTGACAACAGACACAGATGATCCACGGCTTCAGCGATCGCATCCCAGGAGTAGTCCTCGGCCACGAGTGCTCTCCCCAACTCCCCCCGCTCACGAAGCTCGGTGCCATCGGAAGATAGGGCCTGACACAAAACCCGTTGGAGATCCTCCTGATCAGCCTGACATTGCCAACCACCCCCTGCGATAGTGAGTTCGGGGAAATTACACTCGATTGTCTGAACCACAGGCAGGCGATAGGCGGCAGCTTCCAAAACAGCCATCGGAAACCCCTCCGAATAGGAAGGCAAGACAAACAGATCTGCAGATCGGAACAGGTTCCGTTTTTCTGCGCCAGAGACAGGCGGATGGATCATGCAGGTTTTCGAACAGCCAGCCATCACTATCATCTTCTCAACGATCGCTTGATATCCAGATTCATCTGGACCAACGATGAGAAGCTCCCAATCTGGAAATTTTGGAGAAAGTTGAGACCAAGCCGGAATAAGAAGATCAAGGCCTTTCTTTGGATGAATCCGCGAAAGAAAAAGGAGACGTTTTGCCCGCTTTCGCACAGGGAATAACTTAATGGCTTGTTCTTCAGCTTTAGAATCTACTGAAAAAAAGTGATCTATTTCGTTGATGTTTATCCCGTTTGGTATAACATGGATCTCAGCTCTAGGACCTACAACTCTTTTAATCTGGTCAGCTTCCTTGGCGGTAACCGCACGCCACCAATGTGTATAAGCAATATTCCTGTTTTCAAACAACCAATGAGCTATCCCCTTTTTTTTCTTTGATCTCTTCAGGATCCAGGGGTCAAAAAAGCCTTGAGGATGACAGATAAGTGATTTTTTTCGCCGAATCGCTTCATTTCCTAACCACCAATTGGTCCAGACATAAAGACCATGGGCATGAAAGAAGTCTGCTTTCTCTAAAATATTTCTGGCTTTGTCCTTTAGTTCGGGAGCATAAAAAAGCTTGGCTGGCCCTTTCCTAACACCCTGAATAACACCAGGCCAAGAGCTTTCAAAATCACGACCTCGTGTTGATAGCAACCGTGAGGCTTGTGGGTGGTTTTTGTGAAGTGCAAGATGTAAGGAAAGTGCCGAGCCGCCTAGTCCAGCTCCCTGTAAGGTTTCCAGGGATTGAACGAAATGAAGATGCACGCTGAGATGTTTTTGTTAATGAATAGTTAGGTGGTAATCTTGTGCCCTAAGAAACAATAGAGAGACAGTTTAGGGTTGGCAAGCAATAACTTCCAGGATTTTAAACTTATATCCTGCAGTCAACTGGCTTCTCAAACGCCAGCTCCACGTTGGTTTGTCCGGCTAGGGTGTAGATCTAGTGAGTTTGGATGCTGCTCACCACTCAGTAGCCCAGGTTGAGCAGGTGGTGGGTTAAGTAGGATTCATACTGGGCTGTGACGCCGGCGATCAATGCTCTAGTGCAGATCTCACTTCCGCTCATCCAGCCAATGCATCAACCTTCGGGTACCGGCTTTCAGAGAAGGGAAGCGTTTTTTCGGTCCTTTGCCATTCAGACTGCGCACACGAACCAAATCCTTCCCGTTGGCTTCACCTAGGCCATTGGCCGAAGCTTCTCGGTCCTTCGATGATTCCGCATAGGTCCCGTAGCCGCCCTTCTGACCATAGCCATAACCATAACCATAACCATAGCCATAGCCATAGCCATAGCCATAGCCATAGCCATTGTTATGCCTGCCGGATCCACGGCGCACGGGCTGGTTGGCCAATATCCCTAGGACATCCACCCCGGTATTTCGCAGTCGCTGCAGAGCTTGGGCCGGAAGATCACGATTCACCCGAGACAGCCCCACCAAAAAGATCAAGCCATCGAGGTGCTCCGCCAACAACACCGGATCGCTCAACAATAAGGCGGGCGTGGTATCAAAAATCACCAGGTCATAGCCTGGCAGTTGACGAATCATCTGCACCACCACAGCGCAGCGCTCCGAGCTCAGCAGCTGGGTGGGATCCGGCGGTACAGGGCCAGCGGTGAGCAGATCTAACCCCTCCTGCAGATTCCGTACCAGGCTTTCCAAGGGAAGCTGGGGATCGGTAAGAATGCTGGAAAGCCCGTCTATGTTGTCGGCTCCGAGGTAGCGGTGCAACATCGGTCGGCGCATATCTGCATCAACTAGCAACACTCGCTGGCCCATCTGAGCGAGAGTTTGGGCAAAAAGAGCTGTCGTGGTGCTTTTTCCCTCACCCTGAGTGGCCGAGGTGACCGCAACGAGACGTACCGGCTTATCGGCCCTCAGCAGCCGGAAATTGGCGAAGAGATTGCGTAGCGATTCCTTGATGGCAAATCGCTCCCCCCCCTCCAGGGTTGCCAGCGATTGGCTAATCGTGACGCCTTCCTGGCCGGGAAGGTGAGGCACCACCCCGAGCAACGGCACCGGAAGCCCATCGTTGAGTTCCTTGGGGTTGTGGAACACGTGATCCATCCGATCCCGCAGCAAGGCCAAGCTCGCCCCTGCCATGGCCCCGAGTAGTGCAGAGGTAAGCAGGCCCCTAGGCACGTTTGGCTTCACGGGCCGACGCCCAAACTGAGGCGGCACCATTACCTTCCAGGGGACCGTCCGCTGGGCCACCTGCAAGCGGAAGCTCTCCCGGGCCTTGATATAAGAAGTCAGGCTATCGCGAGCGACTCCAACTTGCTGCTGCAGGGCTTCGTATTGCTTCATCTGGGCAGGATTGCCCTGGAACTGCCGGGTGAGTTGGTCCTGTTGACGTCGGATTTCTGCGAGCTGCAAGCGGTTTTCACTAAGGCTGGCCAGGATCGGATTGAGCTGCTGGCGCTGCAAAAGAGGGCGCAAACGGGCCCGCTTGGCCCGCAACTCCCGCACCTCAGGCGCATCCTCTGTAAAAGAAGCTTCCGCTTCCGCCAACTGCCTCTCAACCTGGAACAGATCGACTGAAAGGGTGCTGGGTGAAGCTCCTCCTACCCCACCCTTTCCCGCCCCTTGCTCTGAGGTGTTTGGCCCAACACTGCCCCGGGAAATAGTGGTGGAGGCTTCCAAGGAAGAAGCTTGAAGCTGCCCCCGCCGCACCGCCGCTGCCTGGCCCTCCAACCGAGACTGTTCCTGCTCCAACTGCTTGCGCTGGGTGCTCAGGGCGTTCTGTTGTTCCTTGATGATGACCGCCTGCTCTAGCGGCTCTACAAAGCCGTTTCTCTGACGAAAGTCCGCCAATTGGTTTTGCAGAGCTGCCACCCGGGACTGCAGCTCCGGCGCCTGTTGATCAAGGAAAGCCAAACCCTGGGTTAGTTTTTCCTGCCGCTGCCGCAGGGAGTAGGATAAATATTGCGAGCTGATTTTCTCCAGAATTGCTTGGCCCTGCACCGGATCTCCCCATTGCAGACCTACCTCGAGCACACCAGGAGGCCCCGAGCCCGATCCCTTTGGTGTCGTGATGTCCGGGGCTAGGACTCCCTCCGGAAGACCGAAGCTTCGCTCGATCGGGGCCAGCAGCAGAGGGCTGGAAAGCACCTGGATCAGTGTGGCTGTGATGTTGGTGGATAAACCTTCCGATTTAGCAAGGTTTTCCAACCCGTCACCCTCGCCTCGGGAACGCTCCTCTGAATTGATAGGATCGCTTACTAGCAGCTTGAAGCTCCCCTCAAACACCGGGTTATGGACTCGCTGCCAAAACGTATACAAAGCCCCCGCTAATAAGGTGGCCCCAAATACCGACAGTGCTAGACGTCTGCGGCGCTGGAGTGCCTGGAACAACTTGCCAAACTGAATCTCCTCCTGCTCAATATCCGCTGGAGCTTCAGTGGTAGTGATTGAGTTGTTGGTGATGCCGTTCAAGGAAAAATCAAGATGCGGAAGACTTAATCGATATTAAAATTTAGGAAAAGCATGCCAAGTACATAGTAGAGCGTCAGCAACCAATTGAATTATAATGCGCTTTTGATTGTATTCATCAACTTCAACAGTCATACTTCCAGAATCAAAATGGGGCAAGGGGCCCGAGCACTGCTCAAGAACCTCCGAACTCCACAGCTGCACCCTATGTGCTGCAAACGTTTTTGTCAACAACTTCACTTTTCAGAAAGCGATCTATTCAAACGCATACTCAGTGCGCACAGCATTCCTGCTTGTATTGATTATCTACAACACTCATACCTCCGGAATCAAAGTGGAGCAAGGGGCCCGAGCACTGCTCAAGAGCCT
>Ga0138291_1035225_pt1 | contig 11044 bp, 1 predicted proteins | sample S_140625_E_mt_FD_106912 | JGI IMG/M metagenome (GOLD analysis project Ga0138291, IMG submission 106912) | Freshwater microbial communities from Lake Simoncouche, Canada - S_140625_E_mt (Metagenome Metatranscriptome) | ecosystem: Environmental > Aquatic > Freshwater > Lake | place: Canada: Quebec... | reverse complement strand
TAAGAGGTAAACTTTAAAGTCGTTACGTCAATTTGCAGTTGTTAACACAACACATCATGTCGGCAGAGGGCTTGTGCTGGTGTGCCACAGATCAGAAGTGTCCGCATGGCGTATCGTCGAAACTACCGGCATTATGGGAGGAAATGGAACAGGTCATCGATGATGTCTTGGTGCAATTCGACCGGAAACTTATCAAGCGGTTCTTGAAGGGAGATGCTGCTGCTGCCCATACCAAAGTGGTCGACCAGATGAAGACATCTGCCTTGAATAGCACCTCAGCCAGTGTCGTTGCTGATGCTCGCTTGAACACTGCGGCGCCTTCAAACACCGGCAAAAGAAGTCGTACTGCGCCTATGGAGACATATGTGAGCAGTCCTACGACTCCGGGCGGCGGCAATCAAGTGAGACCCGGATCTGCGATCAAGCGACCTGGGTCTGCAATCAAACGATCCGGGACCTCAGCACAGCTACCGGAAGTCGACGCAGTGCCTTCCACAGATAGCCCAGCTAGTCGATCTAAGCTGGGCTCTTCCAGATCCCAGCAGCAGTCTAATACGGACCAGTTCAAGAGATCTTTCATGTCCGCGTCTTTGCCTCAGCTACCCACCAGCAATGCAAGCATGATTAAAAATGGTTCAACCACCAACAATCGACCATCTGGTAGCACTTCTGCAGTACCACATGCATGGACAGACGACTCAAATAAGCAGCAGACGAGCAGTGTCCAACCCATCGAGCTACCCGCAGAGACCACCATGACAGTGGGGTTGATGCGAATCGCTGACAAGTTGGCTCGTCTGGTGCTTCCCTGGCAGTCAGTGCTGTGTCCTCGTGCGGTGGAGACGCTGTTCGACTTGCGACACTCACTGATTCAGATGAAGCACGAAGCTTTCATCAACCAAATGAAACAGAAGCTGGAGGACAAGGTGCAGAGCTTTGTGAAGAAGAAGGAGGAGGAGGTGGAGCTCTGGCTGGAGACCGAGCTGCGCTCATGGAGGGCTTATATGGAGAAGGACGAGGCAGACCTCATCGACTACATGAAAGCCGACCTGAAGCGCATCTCAGACCGCACCATCTTACAAAGTCAAGCCTACCGCACTCGGGAGCTGGTGATGACCACGCAGATGGACGATCACGAGCGGGACAGTACCAGACAGCTGCTGCTTGACTTCAGAAGGGTCTGCAAGGCACAGTCTCCAACCGTTACAGATGAAGGAGGTAACGCGGAGAAGGCCATCGAGCTGAAGCTGCTGCAGGACTCGATCGCAAAGGCGCAAAGCATAGCCAGTCACAAAATGCTGGCTAGCAATCGCACAATCATCAGGAAAATGGAGGAGAGTCATGATTGGCTGTGCAGCCTGGCCGACAACGCAGTCACAGCTAGCGAGAGCGAGCACCTGCTGAAGAAGCTGTATGATGGGCTGGACGCTGAGAAGCAGAGGGGTATGAAGTCGCTGTACTCCGCACTAGGCACTTACAAGGAGCAACACAGCGCCATCTTGGACGCCATCACAGTATTCGCTGGACGCATCCACCAACATGCATCTGACTACTTGCAGAGAGAACAACTCGTGTCGAAGGCCTTCCAACAGTATCTGATCGGGGTGGTGTCTGGCGAGATCAAGACCCATTCGTCGGACTTCAAGAAGAACACATATGCCTGGGAGGCCAAAAGCATCAACGACCGCTGCAGCCGCAAGGAAAAGACCCTATTGGACGACTTCCATGCCAACATCGATCCGCTGGATAAGCTCACCGAGGTGTTCAAGGACCGCATGAGGGTGCAGCTGGACCTGATCACACTGAAACTGCAGAGTGTGTTGAATGGGAGAGAGAACGATGTCGCTGCGAGGAAGAACCGCATCCACAAGAAGCTAGCCAAGCATGTCAACAAAGCCTGCAATGATCGGAGGCAGCGATTGAAGGATTCGACCGCGATCCGTCGAGATGAGTTCCAGCTCGAGGGGAAGTGCATTGCGAGTGTGGATGAACTCACACACAACCTACGTTCCGCCATCGACCAGCTGTGGGTGCGCGAGCATCTGAAGGAGCGTCGCATATTCGAAGCAGCGATGGGTCGTATGGAGCGCCTTGAGAAGAGTGCACTGGTGATCTGGAACAAGCACTCCCACCTCGCGATCGAGCAGAAGGAGGAGTACGAGGACTGGCTCAACATGCAAAATAAAGACACTGACCTGCGGGTGAGTGAGCGTCGTCAGGATCTTTTCAGGGAATGGAAAATTTGGCGGAATAAATTTGGAGTGGATTTGAAGATCGTGTCAGGCAATCTGCGCGAGCCGGTTCGGAAGCTGCTGGTCGACTCGCTGACCTACGACGTGACGGTGTCCGTGGAGGCGAACTTAGAGGTCGTGCGGTCGTACGTGGACTCTGCTATGCTAGATGTGAGTGAGTCGATGAGTTATCTGCGGTCAAAACTCAATGAATACTTGCGAAGAGAGCTGTCGCTGGTCGATACATTTGCTTCTGAGCGCAAAGCCGCGTTGTTCAAGGACTGGCAGGATAACTTGTACATTCTGAACTCGGCCATCAACCGGCGAGTGGGCGGACTAAAGGACATGGAGGCAGACCTGGAGGAGACCATCCGCATCACCATCCTCCAACACGAGGCGGAGAACGCGGTATTTGAGCAGCTGTCTTGCTCACGCATGGAGCAGTTCTGGTTGGAATGGCGCTCTCGCATGTTCATCCTTTCCAAAAAGCTGCGCGAAGACCAGGAGGACTACCAGATCTCGAAGACCTCTGGAGGGTCTAAGGCCAGAGTGAGTCGCAAGGACAAGCAGCTGGATGATCTGATGGACTTGGCTCATGCGGTTGAGGTGGGTGAAGAGGAGAAGTCGAGACCAGTTGTCAAGCATGCTCCTGTCAAGCCCGTTAGTTCTCCCTATATGGACATGAAGGGGGTCGGGGAGGCTGGGATGGACCCCATCGAGAGCGGAGTAGACATTCTGGAAAAGCCCGACTACATCCCCACGGACACTGAGCGACTGAAGCTCATCCTCGACAACATCAGACCGGACGTCTTTCGTGAGTTCACCCACAAGATCACTCGATCTCTCGAGTCCGTTCGTCGTGATTTGGGAGTGGGTCGCAAGCGACTAATCCCTCCCTACACGGTTGCGAAGTGTATGGTGACATGTTGCGACGTGTTTTGGGAGCATGCGAAGCTATCCGAGCGGTGTGTGGGCCGCATTTCATCGCGGGGGATGGTGCTATTCGCAGATGGTCTGCCTCGCAACGCAAGAGCTCTCTTTGGTGTATCATGTACTATGTATGTGTTATCTCAGATCCAGTTAAAGGAGATTATGATGGGCATCGACTGTAATGACGTGTTCGAGATGCTGGGTGACATCAAACAGGTGTTTCTGCTGGGATTGCTGACCGTCAGCATGCAGTACGGCAGCTTTGGTAACTACTTCTTGAGAAGTGAATGCATATGGGCATGTAGCTGCTTTGGCATCGACCCCCCAGCTGAGCTGATCATGGAACTTGATGCGAAGGGAATGGACAAGTCCCACGTGGAGAACACCCAACCGACGGGCTTCTACTCTGAGGACCCCATCGACCTAACCAACTGTCTGCTGAGTCTGAGCACAGACGCAGAGGAGATCCAGAGAGCGAAGGATGAGTTTTCAGAGAAGCAGCAGAGGCATAGTCAGGATTATCATCAGCAGACGCACCCTCCTGATGCTCAGAGTGAAGCATTAGTTCCCTTGGTGACCCGACCTGCCGCATCATCATCATCACCATCATCATTGATAGACCTGGAGACCCACAGTGCGTCGATAGTATTCAGCGTACCCGATGACGCTACGAACAATTCTCACAACATGGAATCTGCAAGCTTAACTGCGGACCGTAGCGCCGCTGCTGTGGGTTACATCAATGAGACGGATAAGCTCAATGAGAGGCTACAGACTCATGTGCCCTATCTGCAGCAGATAGCCAAACTAGCAAGTCTGATTCCCTCCTCCGACAGTGTGGTGCTAGCTGCAATGCTGGGTAGACCGGATGGGTCGATGGAGATGACTCCACACCGTCTGTGCCAGGTGTACTACCTCTGGAGACGCACTGCCTTGGCGGTGGTCGCTGCAGCCTTCGACCCGCCCAGCAACGAGTATCCTCGCGCGAAGGACCTTATTACAGCACACCATGCCGCTGTAGGAGGGAGCAAGCGAACTGATCATGGGAACATCAGCTGTATATCTCCTTTCGAAGCGGTGTCATTTGCTGTGGATTGGGTCACGTCCATCAAAGGGCTGCCACTCTCTCTGACCCAAGGGCTGTGCATCTTATCCAGAGGAGGCAGCTGCGACCCTTGGATTGAGGACCCCAAACAGACAGGAAGGACCAGCAGAATCTTGTACGAGATCCATGAGTTCCTCGACACGATGGGTTGCGAAATCCCCAAGTCTATGGTACACGACGAGTTTTTCCAAGCCTCGTGGCCCGCTACTATCCGGAAGATCCTCGCCAAGCTGGATCTGAACTCGTGCGAGGTCATGTCTTTGGAGGCCTTCCGCACCTTCCTAATTCGGGAGGACATCGAGATCACCAACGCCCAGATCACAATGATCTTCTGGTCGCTATGCAGGGTGGATGAGGACAGTGAAGGCAATGCTGCGAAGGCGACTATTCGTCAGCCAGCAGACGATGGATCATCAGTGCACGACAAGGAATCATACAACGTGTCGTTCCAGACCGGGGGAGTGTATCGCCCCATCGTCGAGACGGTGTTCACCGGAGATCCAGACGCATACATGCGGGACTTCATCGCAGACGTGGAGCGGTACCTGCACTCCATGCCGAGCATCGACACCAATGTCATCTTAGGGTATCTGCCTGTGGCATTAGCTCCGAGCTCTGCGCATGAGTTGATCAGTGACGCGATGAAGCTCGACATCTCTGCTCGTAACCCCATCCCGAGCTCTTGTTGTGTGTGGCTGGCACAGCGAGGAATGACGATAGCCGAAGCATTGGCTGGACTGACGATCAACGAGCCGCGCTCACGGAACGGGAACTACTGCATCACAGTCGGCCCGCGCGCTTTCAACAGCAAGTACCGAACGGGAGAGGCCGCCAGGTTCCGTGCTAATGCCAGGACGTATGTGGAGATTGATCTGCTGGCGAAGTACCCGGAGCTGTGCGAGATCCAGGCCTCCAATCGACATTACGGACCGGCGGGCAATGACCCGATCCAGTCTTATCAAGGCTACAAGCAGGAGGACCACTGGTACGAGCTGCTCAATAGACGGCTACTCAGGATGGATAAGCTCACCGTTGCATGGAGGAACACGATGATGAACGAGTGGTCGACATCCATCTACCAGTCCCGGCAGGAACGCTACTTGCGGCGGGTGGAGACCATCAAGCAGTGCGTGGGCATGTACCACAAGCAGTACGCGCATCTGAGAGATACGATCGTGTCTGAGCGCGGAGGACTGATGGCTCGCTTTCGTAGCATCGAGGCCGAGCTGTTGGCGTTGATCCAACAGGACTACAACTTCTTCTCCTTCCACAGCTCCTATCTGGAACGAGCATTGCGACGGTATGAGGGACAACTGGAACGCATCATCGTCGTTATGGGCGACATCATGGAGGAGTTCCAGCGACACTGCGGCTCCATCAAGAGGAGAGGCATTGCTCGTATAGCCGCAGCAGGAGAGGCTTTACGGAGGGACTTGGAGATATCGTGTAACGGCTTGATCATGGGCTACACCTCTGGGTTCGCTCAAGGGTACTTCGATGAGCTCATCTTCAGAGGAGAGGTGTGGCGGAACACCCTGACTGATGTGCAGGGACGCATTATACTGGAGAAGGAGAGGTACATGAGCGCCAAGGACGAGATCGATCGTGACCTGACGATCCAAGTTACAGACCGACTCACAATCCACCGAAATAAGTTCAAAGGGCATCTGGAGATATTGGCGGAGGACACCGCTAACATGTTGGATAAGGTCAGCAACACGAGGGCGAACTATGCATCTATTCAAAAGGATTCCAACGCACGACTGATCCTCCGCATCGAAAAAGCGGTCAGAGAGTCCCGCAAGCTAAGAGTGGCTGCCGAACAGCAATCGGAGCTGGAGGGACCTGTGATGCGTGATATCCGCATCGTGCTGAATACTGCTCGCACTTCATGCATGAACATCGTCGCTCAGATTAAAGAAGCATGTCTAAAGCAGATTCACGCGATCGAGCCGTTGCGTCCAGCCCATCGCGACAAGATGAGGAACAGACTCATTGCCCTAAGGACCACTTGGGCGGAGGAGGAGAAGATCTTTGGACCCCTTCTGGTGGACTACAAGAAAGAGGTCTTCAAGCACTTGAGCGCTACGAAGGCTATTTGCATGGATATTATAGGCAAGTATCGCGAGAACGAGCTGAAGGAGTTGAAGGACAAGTACACTCGGGAGAGGGCTGCTTTGATAGCTGCCTTCAGGATGCACTTCCGGGACTACGATCTGTCGGAGGCATCTATCTTCGAGCGCTTTAACAGGGAGGTCATCGACACTGTGAACGAGATGAACCTCCTGTGGGGACCAAGTAGACCACAATTCATCACGGTGGGGCTGCAAGAACTCGACAATATCGTCATAGAAGCTATCAACGCTGGCACCAGAGACGTGAGCTCAACAATGTTCTCCTTCACTAACAAAGTGAACGACGACGACAGTGCCAGTCGCATGGAAGTAACGGACATCCTGTCCTTCAACTTGTCGAAATGCAACGACTTTGCAAGGCATATACCGCTGAGTTACGTGACTGAGAAGAAGAACCAGTTGTTATTCATCGAGGAGATGAGCATGGAGAAGAATGGAGACATGGTGCGACCGCAGGTGAAGGCTGTGATGGATCTACTGATCTCCGGCATCGAGATAGACTCGGACTTCGCCAGTGGATACGAGTCACTCTCTGTCGCTACAGTTGCAAAGACATCAGAATGCACCTCCGATCTACTGGAGTTCTACGAGAAGAACACGAGCACCACAAGCCCGATGTCTATCGAAGCTAGCGCGAACATGACTAAGGCCAGGATTGATCAGCGGCGACAGGAGGTGATGGCTATGATCGAGGCCTCTGAAGCGCACTTACTCGCTGATCACAGCCGGTTGGACATCCTAGTCAACGCCGGCATCAATGACATCGATGAGTGGGCGTCTCTTACGCTGCAGCTCATAGAGAATGCCTTTCACAATGCGGAACTGAGCTATCTGTCCAACATATGGCCTACCCCTCCTGCCACACCGAGATTAGAGCTGGTGGCTCCCGAGGAGGAGGATAGGGTGGGTAAACTCAAGGCCCTGTTGAAGGCCACCCATGAAGCGAATATCTCTCGCGCAGCTATCGATGGCATCGAAGCGGCTGGTCGCGGCATCAGTAACAATGAGGAGATGGCATTAGCGATCCTCGGAGAAGAGTTGGAGCCGGACGACGAGGTCGCTGAGCGTGTGCGTCGTAACAAGAAGGAGCAACGCAAAGCGGAGAAGGCCAGAAAACAGAAAGAGACCGAAGGGGCCATGATAGAAGCCCAGAGAAGACTCGATGCGATCACACTGCCCGAGGGAGTCAGTAAGGGAGAGACCCGCGAGTTGCAGCAGGGATGGTTCGAGTGCAAGAGTCCGGAAGGGTTCACTTACTACTTTCATCCCGAAACCGAAGAGTCGCTGTGGCAGCTACCGAAGGCATTACTCAAGCCTTTATTCCCTCGTTACGAGGACAACGACGGGTCTTTGGACATCGAGACTCCACGAGCCTTGGTCATGGACAACGAGAGGAACCTCGCTCCAAAGGAATCAGTCCCCATTCGAGTAGTCCCGGCGGACTTCCGATTGGACGTAGTACTCGATCCCGCAGTCCTGATGACGGATGTAGCGGAGGAGTCACGAGCTCTTTCCATGCTAGCTTTCGATACAGCTTTAGATATTACCACAGTTATCCGTGGCAAGCGTGGTAAGGATGAAAAGACGATCTCTCGATTGCTGGGCGACAAGTTCAATCCGAATATGTTGAGGTCGAAGTCAAAGAAGGAGTTCGACGTGGACAGCGATGAGGGCGAGGACAGGAGTGTGGATGATAAGCTCATGCTGCTATCCAGAGCTGGAGTCGCCTCTGACACCAAGTCGGTAGATAGTGGAGTAGAATTCAACATCGATGGCCACTTGATAAGTGTCAGCGACAAAGGGTCCAAATTGGATGCCCAGATGATGTCCATGCTGCTCGAGCTGGGTATGGGGTCGGAGGCAGCAGATGCCAATGGTGTTGCCTTAAAGGCTTCTCCTCTTCGTGACAGCGGCATGCCCAACTTCCTGTCTCTGGGACTGGATGGGACCATCGAGACCGTAGATAGCAGCAGCGATGGGGAAGACTACACCGGCTATAAGGAGGAAGAAAACAAGCGGCGTATGGAGCAGAGGTACCTGGAGACGAAGGAGTTGGATCTGATGCGTGTGGAGGACGAGCTGTCCATCGTGTACGAGAACTACTTCGAGAACGAGCACTGTCAGGTGTTCATGACTCTGTTTCAGAGCATCGTGCTCACGCGGACAGCCACTGCTGCGGACAAGGAGAAGCTCTTGCAGATCAGCAAGATAGTGAAGCCCATCAACGTTATGGATATCCTCGCAGCACTGCATGGCAGTTGGAAGCTGTTGGATGAAATCATCTCAGAGACCATAGCTCGAGAGGCGGTCCGAAAGCAGTTGGAGGAGCAGTTGAAGACGGAGGAGGGGTTGGTGCGGCAGCAGGTGATCCTAGAACACTTTGAGGACATCGAGGAGATGGCTGACTTCCTGCACACGGCGGGACTTAGCAAGACCACCTCGAAGCGTGTGGCCACCGACCTAGTGTTGAAGAAAATTTCCACACCCAAGAAGCTTGCTAAGATCTGGAGCAGAGATCACGTGTCACTTCGGGACTTCAGCATCGACGAGGATGACGTGGAGGAAGTGGAGAAGTCGCTGAATGCTCTGTTGTTGAACGCTTCTGTCAGTACCAATGAGTTGTTCCGGCTCAATAGCATGGTGTTGAATCAGCAGTCCTCCATTGTCGAACAATCAATCATGACCGCTCCTGTTGCTACGATGTCGTCAGTCCTAGAGGCAGAAGTTGCTGAAGAAAGACCCCCTTCTCCGACGCCAAAGCTCTTGAAGACTGCATCATCGAAGTCAGGGAGCAATCTGGGTAGCTTTTATGATTTGGGGGTGACGATGGTGGGCGATGTATCCGACATCGATGATGACGATGTCACTGATATCGGGTCGGAAGGTCGACCACAGCTGATGCGGAAGATGAGTAGCAAGAGGTTCTTCGTCACGAAGACGGGCTACAAGTCCTTCGTGGGTGGATGGGTGGAGGGGTTGTCTGATGAGGGACAGGTGTACTACTACAATACCATTACGGGGGAGTCGTCGTGGCATCTGCCTGGTGTGACGGAGGGCGACGACGAGGAGCTCATCGAGGACCTGCGGGACACCCAGTCCAACGGACAGGACCTATCCTACTACATCCCACCAGAAGGACAACAGCTGCCCAACTACATGAACGATTCTCAGCATCCTTCTAACGAGCCTGGCTATTACAATGCCTACCACGACAGCTACTACCCTCTGGACACGACCACAGAAAGCGGACACGTGGAAGACTACCATCAGTACTACGACGAGTCGCAGGTCTATCAACAGCCCTACTCTCCTGACTACCACGGTGACGGTACGTGGGCGATCCAAGACGCATTCGGTGACGATCTGAGTGTAGGGTCTGTGGCCAGGAGGCTGCGTCGACTGCCCATCCCTGTCAAGATAGAAGTGTCTGTGTACTCGAAAGAGGAGGGCGTCGCGAGGCAGCTGGCTCTGTTGTCCACACAAGACCGATGGCAAAATGCACTCGTGAAGAGTCAGCACTTCATAACAGAGCAGAAGTCACAATATCTACAGATGCGAGTAGAGATGTTTGAGAAGGTGTCTCAGCGAGTGGAGACCCGACTGGCAGCCTTCGTGGAGGACATCAAGTTCATGCAGAAGACCCTGAAGAAGGAGCTAGGTGATTCGGTATCAACGGAGAGGGATCTGAGAAGGCTTTTCGAGCAGACCTCTGACCCTGCCGTGCGTGCGGAGAAGCTGTCCTTCGTACTTGAGTCGCTGGAGAAGTTCAAACTGGTGGCTAGTGAGCGCTACGAGTCAGCCTTCACACAGATAGAGAAGTTTGGTTCCGAGTGGGAGCTGATCCGCGCCGAGCTGATGCAGGTAGGCGACATCTATGATGAAGGCGTGGCAGCCAATCTGGAGCAGTGTCGCATGGCGTGTGAACACAACGCGAAGGTCTTCACCTATGATCAACTGAAGATGTCATCGGAAGTGAAGAGGGTCGAGATGCGTGCTATGCGCAATGCCATCCACAGAAAGTTCCAGTCGGACACCATAGCGGAACAGGAAGCGCGGTCGGTGTTGTGTTTCGAACACGACGAATACAACAGGCAGAGGGACATCAAGCGCGCCGAGCTGCATCGCACTCTCGCTGGTTGGGACAAGACGATAGAGGCGGAGCTCATCGATGCAGGCTACCCTCCGGCCGATCCAGAGTATGAAGCAGTGCCCGAAGAGGAGTTTGTGATGTCTTACCTGCTGACTCAAATCGAGATGGAGCTGTCGCTGGCACACGACTATGACAGCATCCTTGATGCGACCAAGTCCATGGTGGTCGAGCTGCAGCATGGCATCAAGAGCTTTGATGAGGCCGAGAAGATCACTCTACAGCAGGACGGCAGCTGGTACAACAAGCACCGAGAGACCATCGAGAGACACGAGCAGGCACTGCACAGCACCCTCACGAAGGTCAGAGACCGCATGAATGAGGGGTACCAGCTGCTGCAGGCTAAGCTAGAGGAGCTGGACTTCGAGGTGGAGAGGGCTGCGGAAGAGGAGCTCTTTAATGGAGACGACGATTGATGATCGATACATGGAGAATTTGTATGATCGGCGGCAGCGCATTGTGTGTGTTTGTGTGTTGTTCACTTATTAAATTGTAC
>Ga0138291_1170620_pt1 | contig 11151 bp, 1 predicted proteins | sample S_140625_E_mt_FD_106912 | JGI IMG/M metagenome (GOLD analysis project Ga0138291, IMG submission 106912) | Freshwater microbial communities from Lake Simoncouche, Canada - S_140625_E_mt (Metagenome Metatranscriptome) | ecosystem: Environmental > Aquatic > Freshwater > Lake | place: Canada: Quebec... | reverse complement strand
GTCCATCATTTGTATAAGGAGGGTCTCCATCATTTGTATAAGGAGGGTCCATCATTTGTATAAGGAGGGTCCATCATTTGTATTAGGAGGGTCCATCATTTGTATTAGGAGGGTCCATCATCTAAGCACAGTAATTATCCCGGCGCCGCCACCTTCTCCGTAGCGATTGGTGTAAGACTGACTGCTCGAATTGGTTGGTACTGCGCTTTTAGATCGAACTTTGTCACGGAATGTTCTACTGAGCAAGTTGTAGGTTTCACTTGGGTTAGCGACAGACCGTAATTGATGGAAGATCGGCCTGTCCTCCTCGACCGACATGACGATGGGTCGGACAGGTATCTTTGCTTCATTTAAAATGGCTTTCTTCATGATGGTAGATATATATCCAGCCTTGGGGCCATTGATTGTCTCCCAGCTAGTCTTAAGATCTTGAGCGGTACTTATTTCCTGAATTAATTTTGGAAATTGCACAGTATCATGATGATGATGATGATGATGTAAGTCATCCACACCGCGTTTGTCAATATCTCCTCTTTCGGACTTGATGCCATGGAATTTCTGCGGAATATTCATTATCTTCCATTGTCTCTGTTTCTGTACTTTCAATGACCGGAATCGTTCCATGAAATTAATCAGAATTGTATCCGGTCTTACCAATATGTACAAGGAGTTGTAACTGACTGTTCCAATGCACGATGACACTGCCTGTAGCACCCTCCAGCCATTGATGTACACATCGACCGGTTTATTACTTGACAAATTTCGTGCAGAACGTTTCCACGAAGGGAACATCTTGTGGTATCGCGATTCCCTCTTATCATCACTCTTATCTGATTTATCTTGAGTAATCTTGGATTTGGACGGGAAGTAAAACATACGTAACAAGATTATCGTTATCAACGCAGCATAAGGACACACGAGAGCAAAGATTGAGAAAAGGTAGAGCTGATAATGAGCCAAAATGATAAGATTCAAGAAAGTCATCAAGAAAGTCTCTGAAGATGCATCTGCCAGTAAGGGAGCTATGACCCCAACGACTACAGGTATCATCACTAGCATTACTGCTATCAATGGTGTCCGATCGATGACTTCAGTGCGGCACATCGCAATGTCGTTGTCATTGAGGTGCTTTATGACTCTCGCCCCGAACAGATTGGCACCTATCGCTGAGCGGGCGATCCGACACGAAGCAGACAGATGGGGGATGACTTGCAAATCGGTGACAGATTGACTTAATTTGTCTTGTATGTAGTTGATGGCAGTCTGATGAAGGACCCTCTTGATCACTTTCAATTGTGGCTTGACTGCCTTTGTAAGCACCAGGTAATTAATAAAGATCTGCACTAGATTCAGCCACACGAGGGACTGTACGAATCCAATAATGAAATTTATTGCCCATGCATTAATTGTTGTTCCCGTATTTTTTACGCCCCAGTTGAGAGTCCAATACAGGAAGAACAGAATGGATAGGATAACGACGGCATAAGATGCTATCCAAATAGAGGGTCGGACGAATCGGACGCCCGTTCCGTCCAAACTGCTGATTTCCATCTCTAAGACGTGCCGCTTTATATTCGAAAACTGTTCCAATACAAATTGTCTCGTCAATGCCACATCTTTCTCATTAATCTGATCTACAGCAAATCTATGTAAAGCTCGACTTAATTGCGCTGCATTTAATCGGCTCTCTTCGATTTTACTTATTAACTTACGCTTATAATTTCTGTACATGATCTTGTCGTAGATATGTAAAGGGACTGGACTTCCGTTGGGATGAATACCGACGAAATCTTTGATGATGGTGACTTTCTGCATCATGTTGATGCGACTGACATCATCCCACGGAATGTTGCCAACATTAAGGTTATCATCAAGGTACTGCTTTGAGTCTACTAGCAGCTGCCATGCTTCTTCTTCGGAAGAACCCACTGTGTAGTATAAGTCACTTAAGCTTCGATCTTTATCGTGTACTTCTTGAAGGCTCGAAATGTCAGAGCTTGTCGTTGAATCAGCACGGTTGGGGGGATTACCCAACCATGTGTCTTCATCCCATCCCCATAGAGATAGTTCGGGTCTAAGAAATGCAAAGTGCAAAAAGTTTCGCAGGAAAAGTGTTATGGGAATAGAGACTATGACCGTCAGCACTGCTAGAATGAGTGTGAATGTCATATCTGGGGGAGGAGGGGCTAAGCTGCAAATGCCCCCATTAGAAACATGAAGATCTTTCTGCCATATGCATAGCGGGGTGTTCAGTGCACTGTTCAATGGAGTAGTGCATGTCGATTCGCTTAGAAACGTTTCGCATTGACCGATGTCTGGGAAAAAAGTGCTGAAGAATAACGTATCTACAAATATGCACGACAAGTTGTCGATCCAGAACTCCATCCACCCTCGGACTTTGGAAGTCGCCTTTCTTCTTTTTCTTTTTTGAAGCTTAATCTGACCCAAGCTTTCATTCATTGAAACTTTCGAGTCAGATAGATACCCTTCGGTTGGAAAAACTTCGTCGATGAAATCTTCCTGCACTAGTTGATTAATGTAAGCGGGTGTATCATTTAATGTGCCTAATTCCTCTCCAATTAAACCATCTTCAGTGTCATATAGCATATTTATATCGCGGTAACTGTCCGCATTCACAGAGGAGTCATAAGAGCCTTTATAATTACGTGACGACTTTATGTAAATAACTTTTTTCATGTTGTCAGAAATATGACTTTCATCATTGATCTGACCATATACGGAAAGATGATTATTCATGAAATCCACTCGACGGAAATAGACGAAACCTAGCATAATTACGAAAGCTAAGGTACACACGAAAATTATGATGCCTTTTGCTTTTTGGAAATCTATTGCAAAAGGGTTCCCTGATAAAACACTAGTAAATGTAGATAACAGAGCTCCATAGTTGATGGACGTGATCGATGTCTGCTTGCCAAAGGCTCCATCATCTGATGCATCATCTTCTGTATCATCACCCCCAGTCAGACTTTGCTCATAACTCGAACTCAAATCTAATAAATTGCCATAATTGAAGCATTTAAAGGTTACGTTTTTATCTGTGTAGGAAAGTAAGCTACATCCGCTGCAAATGTCGTAGGACTGACTGTCAGGATTGTACTCGGTGCAGTTGGGGCTAGTGAAGTTCTTATATTGTCTGCTGTAATGAACCGAGGATACATTCAGCAATGTATCGAACTGGAAAGTCAAGTAATAACTGTTGCTAGAAGAAGCCAACGCTAAAGATTGTGTTTTCTTTTTATGGTTTGAAGTCTGAATAGTTAGTTGAGGGGCCTGTAGCTCCTCTCCGCCACTGAAGGGATTGCTATCCCATTGGGTAAGTGACATGTCCAAGTAGCCATTCCCATTATCCAATGCCTGTAAATCTCCATCTAACAGGACGGCGAGTCTTTGATGAATCCCATAAGCTTTCTCTGCTTCGCTTTGAGGCGGCGATAGAGAAGATATGCTGTTCAGTGGAGACTTGATCGCACGTATGCGAATGTTGTTGGAGACAAGATCAACCGGATCTTGTCCTTCCACCATATTAATTGAAATGCCTGATGCTATTTGTGTGACGGATTCATAGATTAAGGCAGCAAGACGATTTGGTCCTGAGTATCCTTGAGTACCGACATTAATAAACTTCGATGCACTTTGCAGCAGGAATTGTGATGTAATTTTAGACGCGCCTTTCAGAGAGCCATCGGCAGCTTTAGAAGAAAGGTACTTCATCGCTTCAGAGCACTGATTCCTTGTTTCCTGAGTGTTTACTTTCGCTGGAGAATACACGGAAAAAAAAGAGCGGACATAAGTGTCCATGAGACTATTGCTCAGCACAGCTGTACTGTTAAAGACGGAAACCAACGCATCACACATTAAATAAATCGTTTGATCAGTTTCGTTCAAAGCGTTTGAATCTAGGGAGCAATCTACGTCGCCATAGTTGTTATTGCATCGACACAATGCTTGACACGATACATCTCCTTCGGTGCAATAATCGACATAGATACCGGAGCTTCTTCGAAAAACACAATTTCCATGACCAGAACATTCGACTCCTGATGAAGATGACGGACATACTTTGCTCACATCAGCACAACGATTATCAATGCATGAATCAAACAAGCACTCTTTTCGATCCGTACAATGGTCACCCACTTTCTTAGATTGGGATGTACAAGGAACATTCGAGTCGCCTACAACACCTACAAACCCATCTAAGCAACGGGAGCATGTATTTGGAGTGTTCAGACAATTTAGTCTGTTCCTTTCAGAACAGAAAGTTTCATTTTCATTCAGCATGGTACAGTGGACTCTATTGAATGCAGAAGCGACGATGTTTACGATGGAAATAATTTTACTGTTATCGTGCAGTCCATTAGCGATAGACAATTGATTTTGTAGATACTTCGTGTAACTGATATTCTGTTGCTCAGTTAGATGCACCGAAGTGCTAGCATTAGCAGAGCTTCGTAAGATGTCGTACACTGTGGTTATCAGTGTAACGGTTGGATGCTGTGATGAGATACCAGGCGATAAAGGCGTTTTAGCGACGTTGATTCTGGACTTAGATTGAAGGCTAAGGATAGGGAAGTACCTAGAGATTTGCTGGGCGAAAGAATATGATAATGGGTAGTTATCAACATCGGTAGACCAATCAATTGAACTTAGAACGAATACAGTGTCCAACGCGATGCCTGTAGTGGGCCTGACCACCAAGGACCCTCCAGATGGGGGGGCATTAGTGATTATAGATATTGCACTAAAGCTCCGATCTGCAGATATCTTGAAAGTGATGACAGCTCCTGGTGGCATGACGTTGGCATCTACGAACAAGGTGTAGTTAACTGTCGACAACTCTGATTCCAAACGATGAATTGTAAGTTGCTTGATATTTCCATAGGGCGAGCGCATACCATCACATGGCTGAAGAATTTCCTTCGTTTTGGGAACCATTGTATCAAAGTCGACTGGGACTGCATTGATTGCGAGACGCCAATGCGCTCTACTTTCACTGCAGATTGCGTTCGTCGTCACTTCAGCGGTGATTGACAACCTTCTCTCAACGTCAACTTTTGAATACAAATAAGATGATCCAATGATCTCAACTTGCATCGTAGAATCACCTGTTAACGCACTTACATCGACTGATGCACTGCTGCTGCGACCATCGGTAGCTGTAACCAACACAGTGAACCTATAAGTTGAATTCAGGTCAAGGAGAGTGCCATTGTAAGTCAGTACCGGATTATCTATTGCTTTGTAAATAGATACGCCATTCGTACTGCATGCTTGTCCATAATTAAAGGGATTTATGATATGGCAAGACCAACTGAAGTGGAGACTATTATTGGATCCTTTGCTGCAGCATTTATCGACTGACAAGCCAGCATTCAGTAAACGGTTCGGTAGACGTGATGTGTGTAATGTATTTCCTCCTTGAATGATTGCTACTACCGGTCCTTTCATTACTGTCATCGTGATGGTATCACTTACCTCCAATCTACTGGAAGGATTGACAGCTGTGACTGTGACAAGATAAACTCCACTTTCCAGAAAGAAAGCTGGTATCGGTAAGATAGATGGGTCTTTCAGATTCAAAGAGGAAATGTCTATATTGACCGCAGATTTTGATATAGACCACTTGTATTCGACAACGAATAACGAAGACTGAACTGGTCGCTTCACAGAGCTACGTAATGTCAGACTTCGGTGTGATTGGATGCTAATCTGTCGAGGTTGCAGGATTTCTAATAGAGGTAAATCCGTTGTGTTAAGAATGCTTACAATTGATAATCCGGTCCTTGCTTGACTCAAGAAATTACGAACGGTCAACGATATTGTATATGTTGTGACACGCAAGATATTAGAAGGAATGACGATTGGTCTGGAGATCTTAACATCAAAAGAATTCAGTAATCTTGATAGATCATCACCAGCACTTGCTTCACTTGCAGACACTGTCCAATGAGCATAGCTCCATGCTCGACTACCATGTCCTGAAGACAAACTAGCGTCCACTGTCAGGTTGTCCATTAACGAGGCTTTCCTTAGGACCGATATCACGACAGTGGGAACCAAAGCATTATCAGGTGGAAGAACTGTGATAGAGCGTGTTACAGACTTAGTATAATTATCGCATGATGGAGCGCACTCCGACTGCAACAGACCTCCCAACAACACAACATCATCATTCGGGCTTAAGAGTGAAGAAGTAGAATCGACAGTCATCAAAAATTGCACTTGCACCATAGTGCTGTTGGTCCATACGCAGTATGCTTGATTTATCCCGGTGAAGTCGAAAAGTGAGCCACATTTCCAACTAGATGAGGCAAGATGAGGAGGAGTGAACATGTTCGTCGGTCTGTCGAAGCCTATATAAACACTTGATCCTCTGTTTGAGAACTTAGCGGAAATCATAATTGGTGGAGGGGGAATAGAGTATCGAGACGCGATGTAGATACTGATATTAGCGGGTGGCTGATATTGATAAGCACTCGATCCATCAACTAGAAGGCTAAGATTGTAAAAGTTGTCAGCATTGTATCCTTGCATATTGATTGTAAAGCTCCCCGATAGACTAGAACTTGCAGGCATAAAAATAAATGCACTTGGACTAGATGTTCCAAGAGATTGCAAGACTTTGGGTGTGATTCGTAGATCGGATGATGGAGCACTTGATAACTGAAATGAGTATACATACAGTGTCAAGTCCGCGTTATTGTACTGACTTAGATCAGCATAAAGAAATCTAGGCGAATTGATATACGATATAGTCTTGCAACATGATGTTTCAATCCTTTGTTGTGTATTCCTCGTTTGCTCTAAAGTGTAACCCTCATTATAAACAGTTTCCACATAACAATAAGTAGTATAAGTGGTCGAAGCTTGTAAGCCATAGATTGATATGCTAACAGACCTATCTCCAATGAGGTACACCTGCTGCTCACCAATAGTTTTTATTTGGTAGAATAGATCGTCAGATGATTTCAGGTCAGATTTGAACGCGGCGCAGAATACTTCACCAGCACACGATGCAGAAGAGTTGAATGTCAATTGTATGATAATGGAAGTCGACTTTGCAGTTAGACGCTCGTCAACAATGATTGGCGGGCCAATGAGTGTCGGGTCTATGAGTGTCGGAGCAGATGATGACAGAAAGGATGGAATTGCACTTGGAATATGTGCATTGCCTCTTAGATTTCTCACAACAATGATTCCCCCATCTACGTTGCTGAACGTCTGGACACTCTTACTAATGGCGAGCAAGTTCTTGTCAAAATTTTTAACTTTAACCGCATTTACGAGTTTCGACGAGACACTGTCGAAACTTAAGCTTGCATTATGCATTTCCACAATGTAAGTGAAAATTGTTGAAATTGTTGCTGAATTAATCAAGGAATGGTCCATTCTGAAATGCAACGATTCCAATCGACGAGTTGCTGATGCTGCGACACTAACAATTGTAATATCGCTCTTGTGAATACTCGGAACAGTAGCACTTACTGATTCAATGAACATTTCCTTGTTCGTGCTCTCATCTTTCTGGTACAGCTCGTACGATACACTGAATAGTGTCTGCACCGCTTCGAACTGGATCAAGTCGTCTGTGGATGGGATCGCTGTTCTAAATATAGAGGGATTGAGAGAAGGATTGATGCGGGGAGATGTTGTAGATGACGGAGCGATGCTTGGACTAAGAGTAGCAGGTGCAGATGATGGATCGATGCTTGGACTAAGAGTAGCAGGTGCAGATGACGGAGCGATGCTTGGACTAGTAGTAGTAGGTGCAGATGATGGAGCGATGCTTGGACTAAGAGTAGCAGTAGGTACAGATGATGGATCGATGCTGGGACAAAAAGAGGGAATGGAAGAGGGGTATCTTGTTGGAATGATAGATTTATGACTCGAAGCATTATTTCTAGACATGATTCCGTATGTGACAGAATGAACTGTGCTATTACTATCTAGGCGTCTGAGTCTTCTTCCGGCACCACCTCCATCCTCTGACGATGACGTAAGAAGTCTGCTGACGTCATCGCATTCAAATGTGATGTTGTGACTCGTGACACTAATCACTCGACAACCGTTACATGCCCGGTAAGAGCCCGATGAAATGTATTCAATGCAGGATGGGATACTTGCATTGAGTGATGAGTACATGTACTGCTGCAAATCTGCATCAAATTGAAAGAATAACTGAAAACTGGAATTGGTTGATTGGGTAGAAGGTTGGCGATGACTGGATGTGGACACGGTAGTCTGAATAGTTAGTTGAGGGGCCTGTAGCTCCTCTTCGCCACTGAAGGGATTGGTATCCCATTGGGTAAGTGACATGTCCAAGTAGCCATTCCCATTATCCAATGCCAGTAAAGGTCCAGTGAACAGGATGGCGAGTCTTTGATGAATCCCATAAGCTTTCTCTGCTTCGCTCTGAGGCGGCGATAGAGAAGATATGCTATTCAGTGGAGACTTGACATTGCGTATGCGAATGCTGTTGGAGACAAGATCAACCGGATCTTGTCCTTCCACCATATTAATTGAAATGCCTGATGCTATTTGTGTAACAATCGTTCCAATCATCGCCTTATCAATTTTAAACAATTTGGACTTCAATGTATAACTGAATTCGGATAGAAGCTGTAGAAGCGATGTCGCGGTATCTGTCGACGTAATGGTAGTCGCTGTCTGAGGCAAAAGACTCACTGCTTCGAAGCATGCAAGTTGAGTTGCTATTGAATTAATCTTATGAGGAGTGTACACCTCAAGAAATGTTTGGATGTAGCTTTCTAGTGACGTAACATTGAATAATTCCTTCAGAGTTAGACACATTGCGTTTATAATTTGATCAGCTTTGTTCAAAGAGTTTGAATCTAGGGAGCAATCTACGTCGCCATAGTTGTTATCGCATCGACACAATGCTTGACACGATACATCTCCTTCGGTGCAATGATCGACATAGATACCGGAGCTTCTTCGAAAAACACAATTTCCATGACCAGAACATTCGACTCCTGATGAAGATGACGGACATACTTTGCTCACATCAGCACAACGATTATCAATGCATGAATTAAACAAGCACTCCTCATTAAGCATGCACTCATCACCCACTCGGCCATGTGAAACATTTGTTAATAATAATTTGCATGGATTATTAGCATCACCAATGATACCGACAAATCCAGTTTTGCATTTAGAACATGTATTGGGAGTATTCAGACAAGGCCGTCGATTAAGGTGATTGCAATAAATTCCATTTGTTGAGGAGCAATTCAGTCTATTCAAAGTTGATGCAACGTTGTTAATCGTTGAGAGTATTCCTCGATAATCACGGAGATCGTTCAGATTTGATTTAGTTGTTAATAGATAGTGTAGTAAGTCGACATGCATGTCTTCAGTCACCTTAATCTTGGTAGTTGCATTCGTAAAGCTCTGTAAGATATCATACACAGTTGCAATCAAATCAATTCTTTGAAGCTCTGCTTCTCTTCCAGGTGGTAAGCTGGTAGTTACAGTGTTCCCACCACATTTAGATTGGATTGTGAGAGAACGAGAGTATGCAGATGACTGTTGAGCGAAGGAGTATGAAAGCGGATAATCATCGAGATCATCTGACCATTCAATGGAATTCATAATGAAGATAGTAGAGAATGATACGCCGACGTCTGGACTGACTACGATAGATCCACCAAATGGAGGCACATTGGTAACAATAGTTATACGGCTTGTACTGGCACTTGCTGATACTTGAAATGATACAGTACACCCTGCATTCAAAGTATTCGCATTTATAACCAAAGGATAGTCGATCTGCGCGAAGATAGATTCGAAGCGTACTTCACGAGTAAGGGGAGTCAATGACGGCACATCCATAGAAAGTCCATTAACTGCGGTTGTCCATAATGCGCGAACATTGCCAAGTGCAGAAGATACAATCGCACTATTGACAGTAAGCTTTTCGCCTACATTTACCTTAGTTGTTTGAAATGGTGATCCGACAGCAGTTTGAACAAATATTGATCCTTCACCGACCAATGATAAGTCTACCGAAGAACTATGCGTCTGCTGGTTGTCAGAAGTAGAAATAAAAAGAGTAAATCTGTAACTCACATGCTTGATCAAATTCAAACCGTCGTACTCTAGAGCACCATTAACGCTAGGTATCCGGAAAATCAACTTACCATTAGCACCAAGGCAATCCTGTCCAAAATACTTTGCAGTAAGAATGAAACATGACCATTTGTAATCCAGAGAATCATCAGATTTTAATGAAACATCAGAAGTAAGGACGAATAGAGAAGAAAACGATTGATAAACAGAGTCCACGCATAAGGATGGTTCATAAGTTGGGAAACCTATCGGTTGGACTGAAGGCTGACAGCTTGGACGATAAGAAGGCTGTGATGACGGATATCGAGATGGCTGCATCGATGGTTGAGACGACGGTTGCAGGGTTGGGTGTGTCGATGGTTGAGATGAAGGCTGTGTGGATGGACGCTCCGTCGGTTGTCGTGTGGGCTGCGATGAAGGCTGACAGCTTGGATCATAAGAAGGCTGTGATGACGGATGTCGAGATGGCTGCATGGATGGTTGAGACGACGGTTGCAGCGTTGGGTGTGTCGATGGTTGAGATGAAGGCTGTGTGGATGGACGCTCCGTCGGTCCATCTGTGGGCTGCAATGAAGGCTGACAGCTTGGACCATAAGAAGGCTGTGATGACGGTCGCTGAGATGGATGCATGGATGGTTGAGATGATGGATATCGAGATGGCTGTATGGATGGTTGAGACGACGGTTGCAGTGTTAGTTGTGAAGATGGTTGAGATGAAGGCTGTGTGGATGGACGCTCCGTCGGTTGTCCTGTGGGCTGCGATGAAGGCTGACAGCTTGGATCATAAGAAGGCTGTGATGACGGATATCGAGATGGCTGCATGGATGGTTGTGATGACGACTGCAGCGTTGGGTGTGTCGATGGTTGAGATGAAGGCTGCGTGGATGGACGCTCCGTCGGTTGTCGTGTGGGCTGCGATGAAGGCTGAAAGCTTGGACGATAAGAAGGCTGTGATGACGGATATCGAGATGGCTGCATGGATGGTTGAGACGACGGTTGCAGCGTTGGGTGTGTCGATGGTTGAGATGAAGGCTG
>Ga0138291_1291940_pt1 | contig 11179 bp, 8 predicted proteins | sample S_140625_E_mt_FD_106912 | JGI IMG/M metagenome (GOLD analysis project Ga0138291, IMG submission 106912) | Freshwater microbial communities from Lake Simoncouche, Canada - S_140625_E_mt (Metagenome Metatranscriptome) | ecosystem: Environmental > Aquatic > Freshwater > Lake | place: Canada: Quebec... | reverse complement strand
CAGACTCATTGTATAACAACGGTGTAACCATGCAAGGGTATATCTTTGCGATGATGTAGTTATCTCTTAGAATGATAGATGTGGATTAGTACATCTTCATCTAAGCCGGTAACTTGGTCCTGCGTAAGGTGTTTTCCTTCTACTAGGAACGTAGCCGCGACGTCGCGAGAAACGGTCCCTGGATGGATCAATCTAGAATTCCAGTTTAAACGATCTATCTTTAGTCGCTCGAGATGCTTACGCGTATCGTCGTCTAAATGGCTGAATTCCGTTTCTTCTTCCTCCCCTGGAATAGTCATTGCAGATGAAGCTTCTTGTTCGATAGGAAGTGTAGGATTTTCTGTTAATTTATGAGAATCCTCCTTCTTTTGTTTGTTTGTAGTTTTCATGAAACTAAAAATTTAAATTTGTGAATAATTATTGTTGAATTAATGTGAGAATGGCGTTAACGAATGTATTCGTAAGGCTCAATTAGCATGTGGAGACAAGCAAATTTGTAAACCTTTGACTCCTTTGAGATGACCGATTTTAAATTAGCTTGCATTGCTTCGTTATTAAAAATCATTTGCTCTAATAGCATCGCATTACCCGGGGAGAATCTGTTCTTCCACAAATAATAAAGTGATTTACCCAAATCATTTAACCCCTCTGCTTTGTCCTTTTCACGAGTGGCAAGTGAGTTCAGAAGACTTTTTCTAATTCGATCAACTTCACCCAAAGATTGTACAGATCCTGTCATGCTGTCGCTAAGAGCATCCAAGTACATTGAGACGGGTCTAGCAACTTCGGATTTTTGTTGAGTTATCAAGTTAGACATCCATCTGAGAGATTTTTGAATATAATCAACGTACGGTTTCCCAGAAGGAGAATTAAATATTTTTCTCCTCAAATCGCTAGTCGTATTAGTTCCAAAAGGATCAAAGGTTTTCACGAAATTAATTCCCTCACTTCTCATTGCTAAACCCACGAGAAATATTAGAGCGTCAATTTCCGGTTCTTCTGAACTAATAGAATTCTGCATAATTCGTTGACCGACTGGTTCATCTCCTCCTAAAAATAAGCTTCTCATTAAGTAGCGATCACCAAAAGAAAGGCTGCTCTTAAAACCCAGTATTGTAGCACCTTTGACGAAAGCCTTAGCCCAAATTCGTGATCTTTTCTCGTCTGTTGATATTATCTCTGTATCATCCGATTGAATCATCACGAAACCAAAGCCTTTGTACCAACTAAACTTACTTGGCTCTCTAACTGCGAAATCGGCCCAGGAAGCGAAAGACTTGTTACTCGACCTGATAGATACGGAGTCCAGCCATTTAGTAGCGTAAGACACCAGCTCATCGGCAGTCATAGTTTTGTTGATCAGATGACCTAAGAAAATAGATCCTAAGTTCGCAATGGATCCTCCTTCTCCTGTGATTTTCAATCCAGAGAACAAAGCCGATTTATCTACTTGAAAGGCAATTCCTTTACCTCTTACATCAGACCAATCGGGTAATACAATCCAGTTGTCATGATTACAGAGTTGCATCAGTAAATCTGCCTTCCTCCTGAGCTCATCAGATACACCTGCTCCTCTTACTATAGCGGACACTAAAGCGTTTAAAAAGTCAGGAGGGATAGTACGATCGTAGTTAGAGTAATCAGACTCAAGATAAATCATCTTTGGATCTTTGCAGATGTCAGTTACTACTTTCTTTGCCTCCCCATCACTATACAGGAAAGGAGTTAACTTTCTAAAGCTTTTCAATAAAATTTGGAGAGGGCTGGTGATTACATTAAGAGGATAAGAGGCCATCCAAGCAACACGAGTGGTGTTAAAACCTTTCACATCCCTATCTAAGACCCATCCTCTAGCACCAGACTTCCACCAATGGACGAACTTACTTCCACCGGGCTGAGTTCTTCTTGTAGCGTAAAAAGCAAAAGGGTACTTCTTAGCTTGATCCGGAATTTTGGGATTATTATTGATGAAATCCATTAAAGCGTCACGGGATCTTAAGTGTCTTCCAACGCCTGCGAATGCATTGATATTCTTCAATTTAGCAACAGGAACGCCTTCGGCAGTAGTTTCGCCACTATCGAAAGGCCATCCTGTGAAAGTATCAATAGGATCACCAATATCAGCGTCGAATACCTTCTCAAGTTTAGAGTAAGCGCCTGTTTCAGCAAACCTTTTGGATATTCGCTCGAATACGCTAGCGAGTTCGGGTAGGTAGCTCTGAACTTCGTCGTTTAACCGGGTACCACGATATGATACAGCAAACCAATAAGGATTCACCTTCCTTAAGATTGACCATTTAGCTATCAAATCGTTCAAGGCCATGGTCTTGTACATTAATCCTTGTTCTTCTAAAGAGAACCGAGATGAAAAGGAGAGTGAATCGTCGTGCAACCAAGTATCCGTGAATTCTTCGAAATTAATTAATTTCTTTCCTAGAAACTCCTTTCCAGTTAGCGGTAGAGAGTACTTCGTAGCGACTGAATGAAGGAAGGGATAGGCTACATCATTGAAGTAGCCTATCATCTCTTTCTTTAAGTGGCGATAATCGTCGCATATGAAAGGATCAGACGACTTGTACTCATCATCCAAACTCTTAGATCTACTAGCGTTATCATGAACACTATTTTTAGGTTTATCTCTATTCATAAAGTTAGCGTCCAAATGAACAGACAGTAATGCTTTAGGTGAATAGACCTTCTCAACAAATTCCGTCAAGGAGGGGTACGTGGACATTCGGATCGTTTGGGTTACCTGATTTCCTTTAGGATGAGGAATAATTACTTCTTCCTCGGCAACCCTCGTGGTTAATCCAGTTATGGAGAAACCATCGAGAAGGAGGTTAGTCTTATTCATGACTTAATCGTTATTTATTCTTCTTCTTTTTCCAATCCTTGGCCATATCTTTTTCTTCAGCTTCATCGGACTTCTCGAGGTCAGGAGTCCGTTCGCTAGGGTGTTTCCTGTCATTATTCGAGGGGCCCGATTGCGGCTTTTTCTTAAAGCCTTCTTTCTTAGAAGAGGGCTCATCTTTCTTAATTCCTTTTTGGACGTGCTCTTCTACACTCAAATCGAGAGTATTGGTAGTTTCCATTACAGTGCTATTCTTTTCGAACTTATTAAAAGTGTCCTCTAATTGCTTGTTCAATTCGACTGTCTTAGCATCAGTATCGGCTAACTCTTCTTTAACAGATCCTTTAGACAGAAAAGACTCGAACTTTGTACGTAATAGCATCACGTGATATTTGTTCCCTAACCACGAAACCGCCTTAACCGGTGTCGAAATTGACGAGTGAGAATCAGCTTCAGCCAGCGACTCCTTAAACGAATGTTCGATCTGAATGAACACCGAGTTATTGATATAAGAATAATTGCGATCGTATACATAATCTTGAATAGCGTTACGGGGTAGTTGAGATGATGGACCTGTAAAGAAATGGAGAAAGGATTCTTCGATGGAGAGAGATCGGTACTTAGATCTTCTAACATGACTAACATCGCCGCGCTCAGCCGTACCTAAGAGAGCTGAATCTTCCATTGAAGCGGTATCAAGCGGGGCAGGAACGCTAAATGAAGCATCACCTCTACTTCCGTTGATCACATCGATGAATGTAGTACTTACCTCTAAGTTCGCCTTAGACGCCCCGAAATAGCGATAGGGTTTATCTTGATAATCAAGACCTATGTTAATTCTATCACTAGGTATAGGAATGAATTTCAACAGTTGAAGATACACTCCTGTGCGGGGAAACTTATAGAAGTTAACGGGCGTGGGCGCTCCTTGACGCTGGTGCAAATCGGAGTATGACGTCCCATATGGATTGTAAAAACCTTCCACCAGTAGAAGACGCGAAAGTAAATCGTCATCAATACTAGTGGTGACGTCTTTGAACTCATCCATAATGTGGGCTTCAGGATCGGTGTATATTAAACAGAACGATGACAGATATGTAGCGTAAATTTCTCTATAAATCGGATTAGCTAACTCTCTCGTTACTTGAAGGTAAGATAGACCAGTCAAGGTGGTCATTAATTCTTCTAAGTAGGAAGCAGAATGGACAAAACTGGCTTCGGCTACAGACGAAGTACCTGTCAACAGATTGGCAGGGTAGCACGATTTCCACTCTCTACGAAATAACTTTCTTTGTAAATTAGCGGGTTGCTCAAAGAAGAACATTTTCAGTTGAAACCTGTTAACTAACGATTTAGTATCCCCCAAGCAGTATTTAAATAACTTGTTGATTACCTCAGTGTTGTCACGAGTAGCAGGGATACAACCAGGGTGGAAAACAAATTTGTTCTCTTTTAGAACGACCGGGGTTGATCCTTCTACCACGTAGCTCATAGCAAGAGGTTGATGCCAATCAATGAAAGGAGATGGGGCTAATCCTAAAATAGCATCCCTGACTAGATCATCAAGAAAGCGGTCTGAGTTAGGCGCGACTGCTCTGACCATGCGTCGAATCACCTCCTCTATATAAGATCTATCGAAGATAACCTCAACGATTTCTTTTCTCAACCTAAATTGGGATACAGGGTCAGCAGACATTAGAACGTCATAAACAGGGTTATTCAATAGCGTTAAATCCGAGAAGCGACCTAAAGGAACAGGAGGAGTAGCAGCTAAACTCTGAAGATAGCTAATGATTTGAGGATAAACTCCTAACTCCGAAAAGATGGAGTGATATTTAGTGCCGTTGGATTGTTTGGCTCCTGAGTAAAGGTCTAGGAGCTTCTTCACGTCACCTGCGGCATCAGTGATGTCAAAATGACGAATAATTTTATTAACATCATCGATAAGATGAGAAGGCATAGAAGGTAAAGTGCCCTCCATGTTCTCCATTTCTTGATAACTCTGCCAGTTAAACTCAAAAAGATAATACTCAGCCATAATCAGTAATGAATGGAGATACCCCGCAAACACGTTAAGGGAGTGAGCTCTCAATTCGTTTTCACTAGTATCAGTTTTATTAGATCTTGGATGAATGAACGAGTCCCAACACTCCTTATCATTAAGCATAGAGAAAATAGTATCTATGAATCTGATGTCTGCTAGTTGGATTAATTTAAAATTTGACTCGAGGTATCCGGATAAGGTTTGGATCACGCGAGGTTTATCAGACGGTATCGCCATAGCGTAATTAGCTTGGAAACTGGCCAACAGACTCCTGTTCACTAATCTATCCTGTAAATTTACTAACGAGGACGATGAGTTATCGAAAAATCTCATTGACTCGTGAGTGGGTGACATGCTAACAGTGATGTTTCCGCTTGGATCGGGTGAAACCGAAACTGTTTGTGGCAGCGTTAACTGAGAAATCCTCTCTAGATACTGCACCATCCTATCATCCGCAGCGATGTTAGGTTGCTCTAGGACCCAGCTTCGATCAGAATCATCATTAGCGATGATTAAATGGCAAACGAAATCAATGTCATTAGGAGTTAGATGGCTGTAACCATACCCCGATGCGTTGTGGGTGATGTAATCTACGATTTTCTCGGTTTCTAAAAGATTTTTCCATGTCTGGAGAGTCTTGTTAGCTGTGAGCACATCAGAAGCGAATTTCGCGCAATCTCTGAGTCTCATAACGTTGAGTTTGAGTTGACCAGTGTTCTGCGAAAGATTTAACGCGTTGTAAACCTCTGCTAAAAGAAAGCTTGGAGATAGGTATCCCGCACTTTCTATAACTACTTGCCTTCTTGGTCCCATTACGGCCTGAATTGTGTTTTGGAGGGTGTTTACCTGTAGTACCTCCGGTGGTAATTGTTTTCTTTTTAAAACTTGCATGTTACTAAAATGTATTAAATTGTTGTGAATAAGAATAATTAAATTGAAATAGTAAGAACCGAACTCCGAATACATGAGTGCACCGGAGTTCGGACTTATTAAAAGAGACTCATCTAAAGGATGGTTAGAACATTGCCAATTCAGAGTCAGCTGAGCTGCCTCCGTTGAAGCCCTCATCGCCTCCTCCGCCTGCATCTCCTCCGTCTGTGTTTAAGCCACCTCCGGTTTGATCACCTGGAGCAGCAAAAGCATCGAATTCGTTTGGATCCACGTTCAGTTCGGAAACATCTTTCTCGGACAAACCTTTACGGTCTAGAAACTTCTTAGCTTTGCGCTTGTTACGAGCGTTGATTCTCATTTGACGCTTCTGTTTTTGCATATTGAGACGAGCGGCTCTCCTAGTTCCAGGGCTGAAAAGACCACCAGTCTCAGGGTCATTAGGGTCACCGTCTGGATCTCCAACTATTGATTCTATATCACCCATAGCCCAAGCATCCGCAGCGGCATCGCCATAAGCGTAACCAATTCTGTCGTATTGACGTTCGAAATGTGAGTCGATATCACCCTTGGTGAATAGGTCTTTGATCTTCTTACCCGCCTTATAAGCCATACGATATGGTTTAGTAGCAAGCTTAAGAAGTGTAGATGATTTAGCTTTATCAGCTAGTTGTCTAACGGCAGGATTCGCAGTACTTGCTACAGCCGCTAATCCAGCAGTAGCTTCTCCTGTTATCTCCTTAGAATACTTCTGAAGGTTGGCCGCCATAGCAGAAGTGCCTGCTTTGACAATGTTAGTGAAGCCGCCTAGCATTGAATTTGGAGCAATTGGTTTAGACAAAGTGTGTAGCGCTGCTAAAGCAAGCACACCTTTAATTACGCCGGCCGTTTCAGATGAGATGTCTCCAGATTCAGGATCACCCATTGCAATGCGTCCACCGTTGAATTCCTCTTGAGTTAATCGCTGAACTGACATCATCTCAGATTGAATTTTGAAATCACCTAAGACGTTTCCTAAGACCGCTAATTCGTACATACCATCCAGGTCGTACTTTTGCGTTTGATCCCAATTAATTAGAGTGCCCAAACCTAAAGCGTTTAACATCGAGTTAGCTGGATTACGGAAGTAATCTCCCATTTTATCTAAGAATGCGTTGACTTGACCAGTTAAGCCAGAACCCTCTGCTGCTTTAATTACGTCTTCAGTCTCCACCTTGTTAGCATATAACCTAGCGTAAGACTCAGGAACAGGGAAAGCGCTCATGATGATTCTAGTGTATTCATCGTTACCGAACCTTAAGTTCTTGTACTGACCGTAAGCAATGACCGAAAAGGACATGGTTAGAGCAGGTACATACTGAGGCTTGATATGAGAGTTGTAAAGATAACCCAAAACGTGAACAGGATCTATCGACTGCTCGTTTCGGAATATATCGTCAATTACTCCCACACCCCTCCATTGGATTAAAGCTACGATTGCTCTTACTCCTTGTTCGGAATTAAGAGCTAACAGTGCTCGAGCGGCGTTCATTTCACCTCCATCCGCTCTTTTGTAGAAATCGTGTGTTTCCATTTGTTATTATAATTTTAAAAACTGTGATTAAATAAATTTAATTGAATATCTAGTAATTACACAACGTTAGATCCAATGATTCGCTCTCCCGCTCGAGACATCACTGGAACCAAGGTGTAAAATCTAGCGAAGTGCTTTGGATAAAGACTGACGTGTGAAAACAGTCCATTTGTGAAGCGATCCTGGAATAATTAAACTCACAGAACTTGGTTGAGGAGAAGTAGCTGAAATAGGTATTCCAGTAACTGTGAAAATGATTCTCTCTCCTACTGTACTAGAGTACTTACCAAGTAATAACATTGGTTTATTCGCTACCAATTGCCAAGGGAAGATTAAGAATCGCACATCAAAACCCTTCTTGTAGGTGAATTGTAACGGGGTGGCTGATATAACCAAATTTCCTTTAATGGTAGGCAAAGTAGCCGTGATACGGAAAGTGGTACCAGGCGATGCAGTGAACGCATTACTACCTATGTTTAGCATTAATCCCGTGTAGTAACGGAAGTCTGCTTCACCCACAGAGGTGCAAACGTAATCTGCTCCAACGGCCGCACCAGAAACCGTTTCTTGAAAGAAAGGAGTATCTGTTTGCTGACGGTCTAACATGGTTTTTAAAACGTCGGTCGGGAACACAGACATTACGTCAATTGGACCCTCATTTAAGTAGGCTCCAGACACAGAAAAGAAAGGACGATTACCTTTCAAACTGCTACCGGGTGCGTTACGCATGTCACGTTTCGTGCTTAGAATGGTATTTCTTTTAGCGCGGCGTTTCAATCGCATGCCAACTCGCTTCGCTTTACGAGCTCGAGCGCGTGCTCTTAATGATTTTAAGGTTCTTAGAGCTCCCTGTTCAGAAGGATCTCCATAATCAGGATCTCCAGCTAAATCGACGAATGAAGCAAGCATATCAGGATCTCCTCCTTCTACATCGCCACCTTCGTAATCGCCGTAATCACCGTCTTCGTAATCACCGTAATCTCCGTAATCTCCGGCTTCGTAATCGCCGTAATCAGGGTCTCCATCGCCTGGATCTCCCCATTCGTTAACATCTCCCATTAGATAGCCAGCGTTTGAAACATCAGCTTGAGGAGCATTTACGTCATTAGGAAGGTTCATGTCCCCAAGACGGTTTAATTTCACTTGTTGCGCTACGTAGTCAGCAACAGTTGTTCTGTTTCCGTTCATTTGAATGAATTTTAAAATAATTAATAATTGAAAATAAAGTGTTTGTTGTTTTTCGTTTAATTCATAGAAGGCTAAGATCACAGCTTACCCTTGTAGGCGACATTCGTAGGACCGAGCGCTAATCTTGATTCGTTATCGTGGTAGCAACTCTTTGCGACCTTCCACTTGCAAACGTAGAATCTGGTCCTAGCGGGATTCTCAGGTTCAAACAGTTGAATGTGGATGTGGTCCGGTTCAATAAACAGGCCTATATCAAACCCTCCTTGCGGAGTCTCGTTGTGAACGAGCTTTTGGAGAGCTCTGATAAGAGGCAACCGATTATAAAGAACTGGATCTTTACGATGCGTAACGGCGTAATGCTGTAGGTCTGATTGTTTAACCTTGGGCGCAATGTCAAGAGCGGTACCTTTTGAATGGTTGGGCGATTCTCTAAGGAAAGAGGTCACCTTCCAATCGAATCCAGTGTATTGCTTAACCAGATTAAGAGAAGCAATCATTATTGGAAGAGTCGATTGAACTACTCTTCTGCCCGGAACATGAGGATGTTGAGAGGGCACATGGATAGTGTTAGACATAATTTTAATTAATTTAGGTGATTAATAAAGACGGAACCTTCATCTCATGCCTCTTGAACTCAGCGAGAGGGTTCATACCCAAGTAAGACATTATTGCGACGCAATCAATGGTGTCCTGAGTTACTCTAGATATGTGAGGTAACTTGACAAATTTTCCTTTCACCCGAATGAAGCCACCTAACCCATGAGCGTGTATGTTTGTGATTAAAGCCTGAGCGATGGGCGTACTCCATTTGAGATACCTATCCGGGAACATAGAAGTGAAAGCGGCCATGAAATCAGGATGGATGTCGATATTGGGGTTGAAATGGAACATTCCATTTTTATCCACACTAAAAATTCTTCGCAAGCTGCGGAGGTTATCTCTAATGAGGATCAATAAATAAGGAATTTGTAATGCAGCAAGTTGAGGATTCAAAACAGCGTATTTAGCTGACTTCATTCCCGCGTCTTTGACACCTACAAAGGCCTTGGGGTAGCCGTACTGCTTAAAGTAAGCGGCGGCTTGTTCATTAACATCGTCTAGCATTTCAGCAGTCCACTCGTTGAGTTTTCTGTCCTTATGCTTGTTAAGGTAAGCGGCAATGTGAGTAACATTGGATCTTATCATCTGACCGATGCCGTAAGCTCCACCATTAATAAGCTCATACATTCCATTCTTTCCGTAAACCATCTTCCCGGGGTTAACAGCATTGGGTTTGTCCCGGCTCTCTTTGAAAAAGATGATTCCGTAGTTCAAACCTGTGTTATCATCCAAGTTAGGAGTGAATTCCTTAATGCCCATAACTAAATGAGTAGTGATGATTGAAGGATTAGTAAGATAATCGATCATTGGACCAGTGTTAGCAGTAGCACCTAAACGTTCTTGTAGCTTCATGATTCTGAGCCCTCCTTCTCTAGTAATTCTCGAATTTTGCGGGTTAGAGCAGATTCAGTTGTGATTTGAGATATGGATTGTTTAGGTTCAGCAAGCTTACGAACAGGGTTAACGCGAACAGCTGCACCCAAACCAACCCCTTGATTATCTAGAAACGCAATCCGGTTTGGATCAAATTGTGAACTGCGTGACTGAACTGGAATGATGTCGAGGTCACGAGCAGACATAAGTTTGCTTTTGATGTATGATCCGAGAGGGAAAACAGATTGCTTCCTCTTTACAACGCGATTAGGTTCAACGAACGCTTCAGATAACAAAATATCCTTAAGTATATTGAGCTGATCGATGATATCGTTAAGAGGCAGGCCAAGTTTAGAAACCACTCTTTGTTGTCTTAGCCCTGTGTTTTTCTCGCTATCATAATCGAATGGAGAGATCGTTTTAATCTGATCATCGGTGAAGGTGTTGAGAGTAAGGGATATTGACATGTACTCCAACATATCGGAATATCTTTTCACCGGAACGTCCAAACTGTTGAATGGAGAGTTGGGTGAATCAAGTAGCTCGGACGTGTTACTTCCTGCAATGCTCATTAAGTTATTAGCAAAGAAGGATGATGTGCAGGTAGCAACCAAAGATAGAACAGTCTCAACTTTCTGAACCCTTATTCCATAAGAATAACGTTTAGTAAAGTTGATTATCGCTTCATCAGTAGGAGGAATGAGGACAATGTCTTGCGAGTTGGGTGACTCTTTTCTCCAATCCTCTAATAACCAGATGTACATCTTGATGTCCATCCATGCGACTAAAGGAAAGAAAGGTAAGTAACCTTCTGTTCTATGTTTCCTGCGACGGTAAAAACCTTCAACGGTTTCAATGTCAAAAATAGATTTCAGATGCTCACTGACATTTTTGATTCTCATACCTGTTTTGTAACCTCGATAGACTTCTTTAAAAGCCATAAGGAGATCTCCTAACATAGTAGCGGATTCAGCGACTGCCAATCCTGTTGCGTCACTGCCTGCGGCTAGTGTGACGAGCTCACCGCCTAAGGCGATGGGAACGAGAGCTAGGGGGTTACCTATCTCTTCGTTAGAGTGGGGGATTCTTTTCATTTGTGTTAAAAATGTTAAAGTGTTAATTAATTACGCGAGGAGGGGTTACCTCCTTCTTCTCTGCGTTG
>Ga0138291_1005644_pt1 | contig 11446 bp, 1 predicted proteins | sample S_140625_E_mt_FD_106912 | JGI IMG/M metagenome (GOLD analysis project Ga0138291, IMG submission 106912) | Freshwater microbial communities from Lake Simoncouche, Canada - S_140625_E_mt (Metagenome Metatranscriptome) | ecosystem: Environmental > Aquatic > Freshwater > Lake | place: Canada: Quebec... | reverse complement strand
GCGACAGGCTATGGCTGCTCTTAGAGGCTTGTGTATCACTCCTGAGTTCAGAGCCGTGGTTGTTCGAGAAGGAATTCTGGACCCGCTCGTATTGATGAGTCGATCTGAGGACATATCTGTGCTAAGAGATGTGGCTGCAGCTCTGAACAACCTGTCAAGCGTAGAGGAGAATAAAATTGAAGTGTCAGACCGAGCCATGAACACCATCATTGGACTCATGTTGTCTGGAGACAACGTCATCGAGCGACACGCGGTATGTGCGGCGGCTAATCTTATGGAGGCCATTGAGCTCAATAGTCGTCTCGTAGAAGAACGTGGCATCGCACCCTTGGTGGCATTGGCTTCCAACGAGGACCCAAATAGTCGCGGAGAGGCCTGTCGCTGCCTTGCGAACTTGTCTGTAAACCCTGATGTACATCAAGTAATGATAAAGGAAGGCGCACTGGCAGCCCTAGTGGGATCCATCTCAAGCAGAGAACTCAACTGCCAGCGATACTCGTCACTGTGCTTAGCTAACCTAGCCACCACAGTTGCAGCCCAAGTAAAGATCATCCAAAGTGGAGCAGTTCGTCCACTCATCAACCTAGGTATCAATCCTGCCAATCAGATCGAGGCGCGAAGATATGCAGTGCTCGCTCTTGCTAACCTGACAGCAACCACCTCCAATCACATGACGATCATCGAGGACGGAGGGATACCTGCCTTCCTATCCCTCTGCAATTCGCCGGACTTGATGTCCCAATACTACGTAGGATGTGCTTTGGCCAACCTGTCCTGCTCGATCACTAATCACCCCATTATAGTGGAGGCTGGAGGACTGCAGGCGATCATCACCATCTGCCACTCGCCCGATCCGGATGTGCACCAACAGGCGGCGGCGGCTCTTCGAGGGTTGGCAGTGAGCTTCAGTAACAAGATGAAGATCGTGCAGGAGGGAGCTCTAGCTCCTCTCACACACCTGCTAGCATCAGATGATGTGGAGATCTTACGAGAGGTGGTGGCATGCTTAGCTAACTTAGCTGTGAGTGATGAGAATAAGTATGAGATAGTGAAGGCTGGTGCTTTGGCTGCTCTAATATCCTTGTCGCAGTCGTCAGATATGGTGGTGGCGTCGCAATCTTGTTCTACATTAGCGAACCTGGCCGAGCTGAAGACGAATCAAGATACTATCGCCAACGAAGGAGCCATCAGACCCACCATCGCGGTTATGCGCTCCAAGTATATCGAGGTGCAGAGGGAGGCAGGAAGACTTCTGGCCAATCTGTGTGCTTCCACCAGCGAGTTTACCAACATCATCATGGAGGCGGGAGGACACAGCCTACTCATCTCGTACTTGTTGTCCAACGACACTGCATCCCAGAGAGTGGGCTCCATGGGAATCTGCAACTTATGCACGCAGAAGAGGTTCCGCCGAGTACTGATCGAGTGTGGAGTGCTTGAACCACTATGTTCCCTGGCGAGATCCGAAGATGTTGAGTTAGAGATACAGAGATATGCCGTGCTGGCAGTGACCAACCTCGCCTCGGCTCCCGAGAATCACCGCACCTTTATTGACGACGGCATGCTCACCATGCTCATCTCTCTGAGTACTGCGAATGACGCGGAGGTCAGACAATACGCTGCTTTTGCAGTCGTTAAAATCGCTCAGAATGCTGAGGTAAGGAACGTAGTGACAGAAGATGGGGGTTTGGAACCCGTACTCTACTTGGCGCGCACTGATGAGGAAGAAATCCAGCGACAGGTGCTCCCGGCGCTGTGCAGCTTGTCCTTCCATGATGCCAACAAGATCCCTATGTGTAGGAATGGAGGGTTAGCTACCCTCGGTCGTTACATAAGAGACACTAACTATGAATTATCAAAGCTCGCATGTGCAACTATTGCTAACCTGGCAGAGATGGCCGTGAACTTTGACTTGATTGCGGAGTCCAATGCCTTGCCTAACTTAGTTGGGACTCTACAATGCCCTAACGAGGAGGTGAAGAGGGAGGCAGCGAGAGCACTGGGCAATCTGTCAGCAAACATCGAGTTGGGGGATGTCGTACTGCGAGAGGGTGCTCTGCCCTTCTTGATCCCCATGTTACGTTCCTCGGACAACTTGACGCAGAGGATGGCCGCAATGGCTCTTTGCAATCTGAGCTCTAACATACGTAACCAATCATTCATGTTAGCGGGTGGACTATTCGAGCCATTGATTCACGAGACCGCGCTGTCACTGGATCCGAAGAGCAAAAGTGACGTAGAGTGCACTCGGTACTGCCTTCTGACCTTGGCGAACCTGGCTGTCAATGTCGCGAACCAACCAATCTTGATGAAGCATGGACTGGAAACCTTAGCTAGCTTTGCGAAGCATCGCGACATCAAGTGCCGCCAACATGCTATCTTCTGCATTGGTAACCTGTGTTCGAACGCGGAGAATTTAGAGAGTATCATGGGGTCTGGCAGTCTCCGCAACATCATCACCTACGCTTTTCCTTCATCGGACACTTCATCCAACGTGCAGTTTCAAGCAGTCGCGGCATTGAGAGGCATCGCCACGCATCCGATATTACGCGTGCAGATAGTCCGTGAGGGAGCATTGGAGCCACTGATCATGTGTGCAAGGAACCCTTCCATCGAGGTGCAACGAGAAGCAGCGGCTACCTTATGCAATCTAGCGATGTCGGAGGAGAATAAGGTCGTTATGGCCCGAGGGGGGGTGCTACCGGTGCTGATTAGCCTTGCGATGTCAGGTGATGAGCAGCGTGAACTACATGCTAGCGCTGCACTGGCCAACATGTCGGAGATGGTCGAGGGTCGTACTCAAGAGCGTATGATCGAGGAAGGAGTCATTAAACCGATGATGCGTCTAGCAGACTCTACGAATCCTGAAATCCGACGAGAAATTGCACGATCCTTTTCATTGTTTGCATCAAAGCGCGACTCACATGCTACCCTCGTGCGGGTACATGCCGCAGTGCGTATGATGACCTTCTTGAACGACTCCGATAAGATCGCCCAGAGGTACGGTGTGTTGGGTATCGGGAACCTTGCTGTCTCCAGGGAGTCCCACCAGGAACTATTTGATGTGGGTGCAGTGGCACAATTAGCTGACTGCGCAAAGTCTGATGATATGATGACCCGACGAGCAGCCGCATTCACTTTGAATAACATCAGCGCGAACCCTGCCAATCATGTGGCCTGCGAGCGATTGGGATTGACTAGATCGATCATCCTTCTTCTGAACGATACCGATAAAGATGTCAATCTGCAAGCTACTTTAGCTACGAGACATTTCTGCGAATCAGCAAAATTCCGGAATCAGTTCACTGAGTTGAATGGCATCCCATGTCTACTCACACTCGGTCTGTCTGAGGATGTGGAGGTGAAGAGAGAAGTGGCGGCTGCATTGCGTAACATCTCACTCAGTGTGCACAGCAAGGTCGTCATGGTGAGAGAGCATTGCCTACAACTGTTGAACGATATGATGCACTCTCCGGATGTGGAGATCTGCCACCAATCTACTGGAGTCATTGCTAATCTTGCTGAGGCTACTGAGAACCAGCCTCTGATGGTGGATAACGGAGTGATACAGCACCTCAAGTACGTGATGCGGTCGAAGAGTATTGATGTGCAACGCGAAGCTTCTCGAGCACTGGCGAACATATCAGCCGAATACACCTATGCACCTATCATCGTGGCGGCGGGTACTCTACAGTCACTCGTGTCATCGATGTCATCTCCAGACTTCCTCTGCCAGAGGTATGCCGCGATGGGTATTGGTAATCTGGCATGCCATCCTGCGAATCAGAAGAAGATTATGCAGGAAGGAGCATTACCAGCTCTATTATCGATTGGTAGATTTGATAATGGAGACTTGGAGAGTCAACGCTATGCAACGTTAGCTCTCACTAACCTCACCGGAACTAAAGCTAACCACGCCGCATTGGTAGACAGCGGCTGTCTGGAACTATTCCATAATTTCCTCGACCACCAGGATGTGGAGATCAGGAACACATCTGCCTTCGGTATCGCTAACCTTGCCTCCAACCCCAATAACCATCAACTGATGCTCAAGGAGAATGTGCTCACGAAGATAATTCCCATGCTTCAGATACCTGATACTAACCTGCAGCTACGCATCGTCAGCACTTTACGTGGCCTCAGCACTGATGCGGACATTCGTATCGATATTGTGGAGCTAAAGGCCATTGAACCCGTGCTTGTGCTCGCCAAGTCCGATGACGTTGAGCTGCAGATGGAGTCACTAGCATGCCTCTGCAACCTGTCGCTCTGCGGCTGCATCGGAGATAACCCACTAGCCTTCCTCGATGCATGTGACGTCAAGAGTCTGGTGGCCTATCTGTGTTCTGCTGATGCAACGTTCCGACTGTTTGGAGCAGTGACTCTCGGCAACATCGCTTCCAACATGTCACTTCAGGGTGAGATAGTGAATGGGGGTGCTCTAGCTCCACTGGTAACTATTTCCAATCAAGCCGATCTAGAGACACAGAGATGTATAGCTTATGCTCTGTGCAATTTAGCAGCCGATCCTCGACGTCGCAGAGATATAGTGCGTGAGGGAGGTCTGCCTGCTCTAATCTCGATGGCTTGCAGTGAGGACTTAAGTGATATGCTAGCAGCAATCTCCACTATCAGAGGCATCTGTGCACAGCCGGAGAACAGGAGAGATGTGTTCAACGCTAATGTGGTCGAGGCACTCACTATCGGGGCAAGAGCCAACAATTTAGAGATTCGTTGTGAAGTAGCTTCGATTCTATGCGCTCTATCGATTAACGACGAGAACAAGATCCAGATGTCCATGAACGATGACCTACTGCTCAATGTAATCGACCTGCTCAAGAGCAATGATGATCCTCGATGCCTCCGACAAGCTATGGGCTGTCTATCTAATCTCACGGAACGACAGGAGTGCCATCCATTTATTCGCAGACATCAGATCCATAATGTGATTCTAGAGCACTTCCGGAATAAGGACAATGGCCTATGCAGAGAGGCGTCTCGCTTCCTGACCAACATGGTATCCGCACATGAGAATCATCCACCGATCTTGTCCGGTGGGGGCATCGAAGCGTTTCTTATCGGCTGCAGCAAGAGCGATGCAATGACTGCACGCTTCTCCGTGCTTGGTCTACTCAATCTGTCGACTCTCACAGAGAACCATAACGAACTGCTCATCTCAGAATGCTATAAGACCCTCATCGACCTGACCAACTGTCAACCCAAGACCTGGTACACACTGGACTATCTCGGAGAGCTGATGACCGATGAGGAGCCCACCTCTCCAAGGGCAAAGGAGGATAGTAAGTTCCTCAAGGAATTCAATTATGACAAGGAGGCTAGACGATATGCGGTACTTGCACTGGGCAACTTAGCCATGTCAGATACGTCGCACTTGAAACTGATGAACACCCGATGCATCACTGCACTGTCCAACTGCTTGGACTCCATGGATGAAGAAACTAGATTCAATGCAGCTTTTGCATTGAACAAGCTAGTGAGGAACCACAAGAATATCCAGTTCATCGGCGAATCCGGAGTGATTCCTCGACTAGTGGATGTCATTTCCACGGGCGAACCGACGTCAAAGACCCAAGCCATCGCAGTCCTTCGACACCTGGCCAATCGCATCGAGAATCGATCGCTGATGCTACAGGCTCACCTCCTCGACCCCTTGAGTGTCGTGGCTAGTCAGTCAGAGGACAAAGAGACGCTCAGAGAACTCACCTCCCTGACATGTCTGCTATCATTGTCCGATGGATTGCGGCTCCCCATCTCCTCCAGTCTGTTGCTACTCCCTCTCATGAAGCTATGTCAGCACATGGATGTCGAGCTGGCCAGACATGCATGCGGAACCATTGCCAACCTCGCTGAGGCCAAGAGGACACACAAGGCACTCGCTGGTGTGGCCAATACCATCCACGTTATGATCTTCCTCATGCGCTCCAAGCACCTATCCGTGCACCGGGAAGCCTCTCGCGCACTAAACAACATGATGAGCTCCACTGCCAGCCATCGACTCTTCCTCGATGATGGTGGCTTGGTATCCCTCTTCCGACTGTGTCACTCACTGGATGTCGAGACCTTGCTCAACTGTTCATTGATATTTAGGAAACTGTCTCCTGTGTTGGCCAACCATGACATTCTGATCAGCAAAGGAGGGTTGGCCCCACTGCTTCTACTGTCTCATGCCCCTGACATTCGTGTTCGTCATCAAGCAGCTGCAGCGATGAGAGACATCGCTTCCAACCTAAACTACAAGTCTATCCTGTCAGAGGAAGGAGGTCTCACGCGTGCTATAGAGCTGACCAAGGATGAAGATCTGGAGCTGCGCATCATCGGGATGGGTATTCTGAGGCATCTGGCAGTGAACACTCGAGTCAAGAGACCGATCATCGTGGAAGGAGCGATGGTGCCCATCTATTTAGCGATAGAGTCCAATGTTCAAGACATCGACCTGCTGAAGCAATGCTCAGCTCTGTTGGCTAGTGTAGCGGAGAATGGAGAGAACCAGATATCCATGGTTAAAGATGGAGTGCTACCGCGGCTGATCCACCTGAGCACCATCAACCACCCCGAGATACAGCAAGACATCAGTAAATGCTTCGCATCACTCACAGCCAACCCAGACAATCACATTTCAGTCTTTGGTGGTGCTGAGATCAAAGCTCTCCTTAGACTAGCCGAATCAGTCGAAGAGAATTGCCGTCGAGATGCGTTAGTCTCTCTCGGCAACCTTGCTGTCAATGCTAAGAACCAGCTGATGATCACAAAAATCGGAGGATTAGCAGGTATCTGTCAGTCCCTCGAGAGTGAGTTCGAGTCTTGTCAACGCTTCGCCTGTCGAGTGCTGTACCGTCTGACTGCACACTCAGAGATACAAGTGCAAGTGGTGGAATCTGGTGCAATTCCATCAGTCAACCGACTGGCACACTCTCCTCATCCATTGATCCGTAAGTTCGCTGTGATGGCATTATGCAATGTTGCAGCGAATGCTGATAACCACAGTCGATTAGCCAAGCTGGGGTCTATATCCGCTCTCATCGATGTGCTCAAGGACAAGGAAGACGTGGTAGTCCGATATGCTACCATGGCATTAACAAACCTAGCCACTAATATCGACAACCAGATTATCATCCCCAAGTTGGGAGGACTGTTGCCACTGATTGACATCGCTGGTCAAGATGGTGTGGAGAGTTCTAGATATGCTGGAATGGCGATCGCTAATCTATCGTCGAACCGACAGAATAGACCCGCCATCGTCGAGCTAGGGGGCTTGCCTCCTATCTTGAAGATGTCATTTGCAGCTAATGTTGAGACACAACGCAGTGCTGCCTTAGCATTCTATAATGTCTCTTGCGCAGCTGTGAACCATCTGCCGATGATCAGAGCGGACTGTGTGCCGGGACTAGCGAATCTTGGGAAGAGCGATGACTTGGAATGCAAGAAGTGCAGCACGATGACTCTCGCCAATCTAGCAGCTAACGTCGACACTCGTACCTATGCGACCCGATCTGGTGGGCTTCAGACAGCGATTGCGATGGTCAAAGATGAGGATGTTAATGTGAGGCGATATGCATGCATCGCGCTGTGCAACATGGCGAACAACCCCACTATCCAGGAACAGATCGTAGTGCATGGAGCCTTACCTGTAGTGTTGCATATGGCTGGCGATGCATCTGACTTGGAGTCCCAGCGACAAGCTCTGCTGACACTCAACAACCTCTCTGCTAATGAGATCAACCACTCGTCGATGATGAACAAGGGCGTCATGAAGGTCTTGACCAATGGATTCCTATCAGACGACCTTGATGTGCGTGAGTACTCCTCGTACTGTATAGCTAATATCTGCTCCAACCCAGACTATCTCGCGATGGTTGGCAATTCTGGAGGGATACCGCCACTGATTCAGCTTAGTAAATCTGACAACGTGAATACACTATGTTTGGGTATGGCAGCGTTGAGAAGACTTGCGAATGCTGAGGAAAACTGGGGTCGACTGATCGCAGAAGGAATCTTGGACAGTTTAGCATCATCAGGCTTCTCGACCGAGCTTGAGATCCAACGAGAAACAGCGGCCACCATTTGCTCCCTATCTCTCAGTGAACCGCATCGAGTTGAGATGGCTTATAAGTGCATCCAAGCTATGATCCAGTTGTCCCGTAGCAATGACCACGATGTATCCCGCCAGTCCATCGGTGCTCTGGCCAATCTTGCTGAGGATGTCAACACTCATGAATATATTGCGCGCGCCGGAGGAAGTAAATGCTTCGTATCTCTGGAGAAGCACAACTCACTCGAGATCCATCGGGAAGCTACAAGAGGCATTGCCAACCTACTCTCTTCCTTCAGACATCAGTCTACAATCATACAAGAGGGCATTCCTGGCTTAGTGCAGTTGTCTTATTCTGGTGACGACGAGGTGTGCTATCATGCAGCACTGAGCTTCCGCAAACTCTGCCCGAACATAAAGTCCCACCCGGTCATGGTGTATGCGGGGGTGTACAAGGCTCTATTCAACCTCATCTCCCTTGCAAATGTGAATACTCAACATCAAGCTGCTTCTGCATTACGAGATTTGAGTGCGAATCCGGAGTACAAGCTGAAATGCGCTGAGGACGGTGGCATTGGAGTGATGGTGCATCTACTCAGACAGCCCGATCAGTTGCTGCAAGCATTGAGTCTGTCTTCTCTGAGACACCTCTCTACTGAACAGGCTTTGAAGCATCCTATTCTACAGGAGAGAGCATTGCGTCCAGCTTTACGCAGCATCTCATCTAACAATGAAGATATCCATTTGCAATGTGCAGGACTGCTCGCTAATCTATCTGAGCTATATGAGAACCAAGTGACGATGGTAGAGGAGTCTGCGGTCGTGGGACTGGTGACTCTCGCCTTTTCGAAGAACATCGAGGTACAGCAAGACACCTCCAGAGCACTAGCTAACTTGGCATCGAATGAAGAGACCCACATGGCTCTGTACAAACAGGGAGCCCTGACCTCACTGGTGAAGCTGTCGGAGTCCACCTCCGATCTTGCCCAGCGCTACTCATCGATGGGACTGAGATTCCTCGCTTCCAATCCTGAAGTGCGAGTGTTAATCGTACAACATAAGAAGTTCGATCCCTTTATCCATCTCGCTAGCTCTGCCCTCTTAGAGTATCGTAGGACTGCAGCTACTGCTTTTGCATCCTTCACTCTACACGAAGCAAACAAACCAGTGCTGGTACAAGGAGGTGCAGTTGCTGCTATCCTGTCGCTAGCTGTTTTGGATGACTTGGCGATCAAGCGTGATGCTGCCTTTGCACTCGCTAACCTCTCAGATACACCAGAGCTGCAGAGTGACCTCGTGAGAGAAGGTTTATTAAAAGTGATCGCTGATTTAGCTTTTAACGATGATGTTCGGGTGCAAAGAGATGCGGCACGTACATATGCCAACTTGACTCAGACCGAGGATGTGCGGTCTCAGATTCTATCCCTTAAGTCTCTGCCTGCAATATTGAATCTCGCCAAATCACTCGATGTTGCCTGTCAGCGATACTCTGCACTGTCTCTATGCAATCTATGCGCGAGTAGCCATAAAGTTCGGCTAGTAGAGGAGGGTATTATTCGTCCATTGATATTCTTGTCAAGATTCCCTGATACTGAGATCCAACGTTATGCGGCATTAGCTCTAGCTGGTCTAGCACTCGGTGGACAAGGCAACAACAAAGTACGCATCGTGGAGGAGGGAGCGATGAAGTGTCTGATCGATCTTATCCGGTTCCCAGACATCGAGGTGCAACTCGCAGCAACCATCGCAATCAATAGCGTCACTCTAGGTAATGAACAGAACACCAAGGCTGCGGTCTTGACTGAAAGAGGAGTAGAGCCTCTAATCTACCTGCTCAATAGAGACGATCGTGAGCTGATCTGCTCATCTATCTATTGTTTGGGCTCCCTCTGTGAAAACGAAGAAGTGAAAGCGAACATCGTTGAGAATGGTGCTATTGCCCAAGTAGTCCGGCAATGCACTGCTGGTGACATCGAGATCAAAAGAGCTGCAGGGTACTTCTTAGCCACTGTATGCGAACAGATAGAATATCACGGCGATCTCGAGAAGGAGCATGCGTACGAGACGATCATTGGACTGAGTCTCATGGAGGATGTCGAGTGTCAGGAATATGCGGCATTCTCACTAGCGCACTTGGCCTCGAATCGTGACAATCAAGTCAAGTTAGTCAATATGGGTGTGGTGAGACCATTGGTGGCTATGCTGTCATCAGATGCTGAACCCAAGCACTATGCTGGACTAGCACTCTTGAAACTCGCGGATAACTTCGAAAACCATTTGCGTATTGCAGAAGAGGGTGGTATCCAGGCGCTATTGCGCTTAGGTAGATCCCGAGCTACGGACGATCAGTTACAGTACAAGGCTGCTCTCACATTGGGACAGTTGGCGAGTAATGCTGTAAAGCTTATGCCGACTAAAGTCAACAAACCCACATCTTCGCATGGTAAAGGTCCAGCTCTTTCTGAGGACGGATCTAGTAGTTCGGGGGCTACTACTGAGGGAGACCAGCCAGTGATCGGGACGGGGTCTAGAGTGATGAACAGGTTGAGGTCGCAGGTAGCAGCGCAGAAGGAGAAGGCGAAGGACATGACTATCGACTACCTAGATCGCTCTGTGGCTCAGACCCAACAGGAAAGGTTCCTCAAGAAACAGTCCGAACTGAAGGCCATGGTGACCAGCACCACTGAGAACCTCGACTCCATGAAGACTACGGACAACTTAATGCAGCCTAACCGGGGTGCCAGAGACAATATTGGTCTCTCCCGGTCAGCGGATCAAAGCGTCAAAGGGTTGATCACTCCCGCTCAGGCCATCACTCGCACTGCCCTTCAGATCGGAGCTTCCTCGTCCTCTCCAACGCTACCCCCGTCATCAAACGATAAGAATGGAAAAACTTAAAGGCTGTATCCGCTGTATATTGATGCGGACAACTATGGATGATGCTCTAGAGACAGGCAGGGCATCAGTTGTAGTATAGACAAGGCATCAGTTGTAGTATAGACAAGGCATCAGTTGTAGTATAGACAAGACATCAGTTGTAGCTTCAAACATAACATGCTGTATTGTTAATCTTCATGGAACTCATGTAAACATATAGTATTTCCACATCTGCAGTACGTACGGTCGATAATATATAGAGATGAAAGCAATTTATTCGTTTCTTTTGCAATATTCTAGCATGCGATGCAGAGATCTGGACAACACGTTGCATGGGTACATCAGCGATGCCAATACGGACGACGTCCTGCTCTTGCACGGAGAGCCTCCTTCGATATCAGTCCCTTCCTTCGATTGCAGCACTTTGCCGTCAGTCAGTCCGCAGAATCCTACTTTAGCGACTAGCGTTGCAACGAGCATGAGCAAGCAGCCCATACACTCAGAGTACGATAGGGTCTC
>Ga0138291_1038921_pt1 | contig 11519 bp, 5 predicted proteins | sample S_140625_E_mt_FD_106912 | JGI IMG/M metagenome (GOLD analysis project Ga0138291, IMG submission 106912) | Freshwater microbial communities from Lake Simoncouche, Canada - S_140625_E_mt (Metagenome Metatranscriptome) | ecosystem: Environmental > Aquatic > Freshwater > Lake | place: Canada: Quebec... | reverse complement strand
CTCCAGAACAATTTTACATAAAAACACGCATAAGGCGTGCGTTCAGAAACTTACTAAAAAATCCATTTTACATAAACCCCCTTAAGGGGGGATACGTTTACAATGGACAAAAAATTTTCAGTCTCATTAACGAACCATTATCGACTTTATGAAAATGTTAACTTTCCTAAATAGGCCAAAAGTTAGCCGATAATGTCCGCCCCAGAAGGGGGGTGTAGTGATCGAGATGTTAAAATCAAATTTAACTCTTCATCAGATAGTTCTTCCATCTGTTCGATCTCTACTAAAGAAATACTTTGCAATTCGCTGAGATTCTTTTCTCTCAAAACTGCTATTAATTTCTTAAAATATTTATTCTGTCTAGTCCCACTAATTAAAGTGTTCTTATTAGAATTAAATAATTGGAATAAATAAGGAATTCGATCTTTCTGAATCCTTATTTCAGATACCATGGTATCAAGAGGTGTTACAGTACGATTCCATACTGAACGCTCTACTTCAAACTCATCTAGTCTGAGAAATACACTAATTGGTACTTGGGTGATTGCACGACCCTGCAACTGATCAACAAAATCACGAGCTTTTAATAGTAAACTACCAAAAGTCGGATTAGACATCTCATTTTGAACAACAGGTTTCAAAAAGTTCATAAATCTCGAAAGAGATAAATCACCTCCTAACGCCAAATTGTTTGCAGTGTCAGTTGTATTTTTCTTATCACCCACGCCACCTAGTAAATTTCCAAGAACAGGTCCAAGGATATTTCTACCCATTTGAAGTGCTCCTGATAACAGGGGACCTCCTACTCCTTGAATAGCTGCTGTAGCTAAGGAGAGGATTTGGCCTAGACCGAAAACTGTTGCCACTACTTCGTCATTCACATCATCAGGCAAGTAGACGTGTTCAATGTCTCCTGCAACTGAAGTTGGTAAACGCACTTTAATAATGTATTTTCCGATCATAGGACCTAAGGGACCACAAGTTTTAGGTTGAATATGAGCATAACGCTCAAATAATTGAGTGACGGTGTTGTTAGTTCCATCACCAGTAGCATCAGAGATGACTGAGAGATTAATGGGAATTACCAGTGGCTCATCCACATTTAAGTTTCCTCGAAAAATTTCAAGACCAAATTCACTTTGATCAAGGAATTCTTCCTCTCCATGAGTTTCATTGGTTTCACCCATTTCTCCCTCATCACCTGCTAGTGGAGCAATATAATGTTCATCATCATGTTCATCTTGGAATGGCGTATCTTCAACCTCCATGTGTAATGAAATTACATCTAACTCAATTTCCAACTTTTGAACTAACCAATCTAGATTTAAAAGATTAGCTCTCGCTCGTGGTTTTGTTGGACCTTGGAAGACTGCTCCTCCAGGTCTTACTGCTAATTTTGATGCTATATCAGCTATATCAGCAGTTCTGTTGTGTGCTAGTAATCTATACCGAAAATCGTTACTAGCTTCGTTAGTTCTTAACCAAGGGTTATTGACATAACGAACTGGGTTGTTTGGTACAATAGCGAAATTGCGCGGTGTTAACTCGAACTCTTTAGTCTCTCCATACATCATTATAGTTCGACTTGATTTATTTCGCGAATCTTGTATTTCTACAACGCCAGATAATTGCGGAGGTCTAGGAATAGGCCATTTAACAGCAGTAGTTGTGACATACCCTTTTCTCCTTTCACCAGAAGTCCAAATATTTCTTCTATATGGTAAATTGAAAGCCTCACCTTTATTTGAAAAATTGTAAGGATTAAACATTAGATTAACCCAATTTCCAATTTGTGTTGTATTAAAGGTAACAGTTTGCCAATCTTTCCAGATAGTATTCAAAGCTCCAGTTTGATTTTTACCAGCTGATGATTTCTTCGGTTTTTTAGCTGGTTGTGCTAGTTTCTCCACTTGAGATGTTAGATTACTAGCTTCAGAGGTTTGTATAACATCTTCACTCACATCATTCGTTGCATCAGCGTTGACTTCTGATTCCATAAACTCAACAATAGAGTCTTCGAACGGTAATGAAGTAGGTGTGAAATTTAAACCTCCTACACTGACGGGATCGTAATCTGTTTCTCTTAAATTAGACAAAGCAAGATTATAGACACAACAAAAGGCTACCCCTGTTAAAGGAGAGGCTACAGTTGAAAGTGTGTTATCATCTATACACTGAATTTTAATTGATAGACCACTCTGACCCCCTCGACCCAAATCATTTGGAATCATTGTCAGATCGTTACTCCATGGCACAGAGAATGCTATTGATGGCATGTTTTGCGTTCTCCATCTAACACCACGAGTTTCCGTTGTTACATCGAATTCCGGTGCATACGCTTTAAGCAATAAACTAGTTCCTATTGGTGATGGAACACAAATTACCCAAAACGCATCAGCATTAATAAATTTGTATAAATTTATAATAGATCGCTGTTCAGTTGTTACAACAGGATTCAATGTTATTGAAGCACCAACAGCTGGAACTGTGAATCGAATAGGCATAAATGCACTAAACGCTCCTCCAACAAATGCTTTCCCAAAGACATGTCCAGGAATTTTGTATTTTCGTCGCTTTCGCAACTCGTAAGCATAAAATCTTTTATCCATCGCTGGATGACTATAAAACTTACCATCACCAACTTCACTGATGACTCTTCCTTTCTCAGCGTTATAGGTATTATCCTCGCTGCTTAGATTTCCCAATTCACCACGGATGCGGTATGGCATATCTTTGATTATTATTTTCTGATCTGAATTCATAATTTAGGTTTAAAATTTTAAAATACTTGCGTATTTAACATGTCTACAAAGGAGACATGTATCCAAGAGGTCCTTCACCAGAATCTCCTGTTCTTTGCATATAGCAGGTTCCCAACATCATATCATATTGTAGAGTTCCATTGATTCTGAATGTATCAAATTGAGCACATAACTTTATATTTGTATTATAAGAAGTACCCGTCTGAGAATCCAAAACTGTGGCTGCCCTAAACACGTTTGCTGAAATTGAAATATTACCACTGGCTGTGAATGTTATTTGTCGAAAATAGTTAATAGTTCCAACTCTAAAATTCCAGCGATAAGCATTACCCGATCTAAGAACTGTTGCTCTATGCAAATTTGCTTCTAAAGAAGTTACTCTGTTATTTAGAAGTGTAACTGTTGTATTTAAACTAGTTACCGTTGATTGTAGAGAACCAACAGTTTGATCTAAACTCGTGACTCGCGTGTCTAAACCATTGACTCTTAAATTTACAGTTACAATCGCAGCACTGACTCCTAAAACATCTTGTCCTAAATTAGAAACCTTTGTATCAAGAGTATCAATTTGTGCTTGAATACCGCTAATATCAATTGCATCTACTTCCTGTTGTAAAACAACCAAATCGACACCTAATGTAGTTACCTCCTGATCGAGATTATCTACTGTAGTGCTCAATATGTTTATTCTATCAGAAAGAGCTGTATAATTATTATCAACGGTTCGACCTAAAGTCGTGACTTGTTCTTCAAGTCGTGTAAACTCAACATTGAGGTTTGCAACATTCTCGGCATCGAGAACATTCCAAAGGGTTGTATTACCTCCAAAAACTGCTTCATCTAAATTCATGTTTTGTTTAAATATGTACAGTTATCTTCTTGCATTCGCTGAAAAATAACTGAAGCTGCTATTTCTTTAGCAGCCTTAATCGACCCTGCAGTTCCACTACCGAAATAGGGACCTTTTGAAATCGAAGAAAGTGTTACTTTCATATTAACCTCCCAAGTGGGAGCTTCGTCTGGACCAGATCTATTTGAGTTATTTTGTATAACATATTTCTGTCCATCCAGACACCACTGCATTTTCTGACGATAACTCATCTCCGCATATATCTTAAGAAATACGCATCAACTGCAGCGTTATAATCTCTGGCGATTATATGTGAAATCTTGGTTTTAAGCGATTCATTATCACAACGTTGTAATTTGGAACATATATTATAGAAATAATCTTCCGAATGCAATAATGCTTCATCTAGAGTTTGTTTTATTAACTCAACCCAGATTTCGTGTTCAGACTCTAATATTTGTGTCCAAACAAAAGGAGATTCTATTGATCTTTTAATAAGCGGTGCAACCCACTTACCTCTCATCTCCTTGAATGATCTTTTTAGAAATTGTAAATTCTCAAAGCTAGTAAACGGTTGTTCAATTCCGTCTTTTGACCCAGGTGTTATTCGATGTCCAACTTCCTCCAAGACTTTTTTAGCGCACATATAATTGTACACTTGTGCAAATTCATCACTTACACTTTCAATCTTATCATCTCCGAAGCTAATAACACTGACATTTTCCCTAAAAAGTTGAATATCAGTATTTTTAGTTGATTTTATCCAAACGTAAAATGATAAGATATCATTCGCTATGCAATTGACTATTGTTGTTAAAAATTCTCCACTTTTATTTCCGCGTTTTGTCTTATAAACAGTGTCGTAATCAACCACATAAGTTTCGATACTCTCTTCAGCTAAGATAGATCTAGCTACATCCCATTCATCTGGTGCATTCACTTGAATCACTCGTCTAATGATATTAAAAACTGTTTGCATTAACTCACCATGTAAGTATTTATCATAATTTTCAAAATCAACATCAAAGTAATTTGGATGTGTCTTCATCTTCTCTGCTATAACATTCCAATCAAAAGTATGTGGATCTGCACCAACTGCATGATTCATATTGACAAATTGCTTCATAAACGCTTCTTTGAAATTTCCAAATAAAGCTGAATCTGAAACTATTTTATCAACTGCTATACAGTGGTACACTCTCACTTTTCCGATTGGAACGTGTTTTAACTTCACGAGTGCATCTTTAACTTTAGAATTACTAAAGCTTATAATTCTACGACCGGACTTTGCTTCTGTCAATTTCTTGACAATTCGTTTTTTCAAACATTGTCCTACCGTATCATTAAATGTTAATTCTCCAGTTATTGGATTAACATTGATATAGTTGTTTTTCTTCATATTTGGTGTCAAAGTCCACGGTAAGCCAGCTGACTTATTTGTGGAAATTGTAGTGACATAGGTATTATCTTTATCACCATTTAATGCCAAATGAAGTAATTCATCCATATCATATGGAACTTTCTTAATGCTCAATTTCGCTGCGTACTCTTTAACATATTGATCTTCAATTAATTTAAGAGTATTTTTATCCATTGCTGGAAGTTCACAACACATCTTTGAATTTTGTTCCATTAATAATGAAGGTTGTTGTTCTTGATTCTTCATTATTTCCGCTGTTATGCGAGAATCGTTAGCTGATAAAGGCGATGGTTCCATTTGTTTTTCAAATTCATCACTCCAAGGACTTTCATGCCAATGAGAAAGTGTAGTTTTAAATACAGGAGGACTCGGTTTAATAAGTCTCCCTATAAATTGACACTCTTTTCCTTGAGGTAAGTCTTTTGGTTTTCCATCCAGGATCATTTTTTGCCATTCATCAACTTCAGAATATTCATTAATTCCGTCAATAATATCTTCTTGAACTAAATAAGTTCCATACCAATATTGTGTGCTTCCTGCTGAAAAGAAGCCCATCATTTTATTAACGTAACGATCTGAAATATTCGTTATGACTCCTCCGCAATCACCCGGAACGCTCAATCCTGCGTTTTGAGATATCCTATCAATTTTTAAATAATGACTTACTTTGACTTGATTCTTGTCATCTAAATTGTAGGTCGCGACTCCTTGATCCCTAGCATAACCAGGAACATCAATCGCGTTTTTGGGTAGATGTACCATAACAGCACATCCTTTAGAGATTGTTAGAAAAGTTTCCAAATCATAAAGTTGATTTCTTAAATCTGGAAAAACTTTTTTAACAGAGGCCATACGCAATAACCGACATTGACTGCCTATCATTACCATTGCTTCTTCTCTTGATAAGATTTTAGCTTTTGCTAAATCTCTTAAGTGATCAACTGTAATAACTTTTGCAAGTTGGTAATCACCTGTGTCACTAGAATACATAGAAGTGTGCCAGAATCTGATAATCTGATTCATCTGAGCCATATGTTCATTAAAATAAATATAGCTACCACTTCCAACTCCTAGTGATCTGTCCCCAAGTCTAGGACTGTCTAAATCACTAATCGGCAATTTAGATATAAGTACAGAATGTTTTGTTTTTACTGTACGATGGGTTGTTAACCCAGCCTGTTCTCCTAAATGAAGAATTGAATCAACTGTTTCATTGGTTTTCTTTTTGTCACCATTGAAATCATCTTTCTCACCGCTCTTTGAATTGACTAACTTCTTGACATAATTTACAACACTACCGCCCTGCATTCTATTTCGATATATGAAATCAAGTCGTAAGAAGTAATTATCATTTCCATTAAGCTGATCTTCTTTACTTATCGTGAAAAAGACCTCATAGTCATGAGGTGTTAACTCTTTATATCTCTCCAACATTGAATCGAGGAGATCTTTTATTTCTTCAGTAGACTCACCGTTTAAGTCCACAGATATTAGAAGAACTTTTGTTATAGGATCTAATTTGTATTTTTTAATTGCAGATATCCCCGTAGTTGGAGTATCCGAAACATCTGATACAAGAACTCTATAACAACTGTTATAAGGTTTAACTAATTCTCCCGTCATAGTTATCCCTTCTCCTTGAGAGTATACTTCAAAGATCATATCTATATAATCTTTGTTCTCAAAGGTTTCTTTACTTTTTCCATCATGAATAACTGTATAATTATCCACTTCATCTTTAGTACAATTTTCATCATCTACATAATTTCTTAATTGCACCCTCTTATTGGATAAAGTAAATTTCTTAGCTGGCTTATTCGTTGTTCTAGGCGAATGCTCAGTTAAGATTTCTTTCTTGGGTAAGAAAGAAACTATTAATCTATAAATTGCATAAAGCAACAATAGAGTAATAATTAATACCAGACTTTGTATTGCTACTTCTGTTATCGTTTTACAAACTTCATTAATGAATGGTGTTATATCAACCCCTATTAATTCTAAAACTCGAATTAAAGATTGATTCACAATATTCTTAAGGTTTTCTAAACTCGTTGTTAAGAATTCAAACCACCTATCTGACATTCGTTCACATATAATAATGTGATTGTAAAAACGATTTACTGGCATAAAATTGGGTAGTAAAACTAACCAATTGTTGGCCATCAACCCCGCTGGTATATGCATCGCTTCTGGAATTAATTGAATTGCTATTCTTCCAACTAAGAAACGCTGCATTGCCCTTCTAGTTCGTTCTCCGCTCCACAGTATCCGAATATCTGACCATTTCTTTAAAACATATCTCTTCCACCGTGGTATTAGAGAATGTACTAAAATGACTCTCACTTCATCATGAACTAACAATAGCTGTGCTCCGCCCATAAAATATGGACTCCAAACATACTCTGTCTCCAAATGAGATACTTTCACGAAACCAGTTTGTGAAAGCTCAGTTTTAAATTCTGGAGTATCAGGCATATCATAAGCACCTAAAGATAGAATAAAGTCAAAAGCAGAAGGTCTTTCATTGATTATAACCCAGTATCCTGATTTTCCATCTGCACGTCTAGTAATCGATTTTACCCAATTACCTAACAACAGAGGATCCTCTAATACAGGATTATCGAAAGATCTTAGTAATGATTCTAAAATCTGTCTCTGTATGGCATCTAAACCATTTCCCATCCCAACTCTTACATAAGGCATTCGTTGAGCGGGACCTTGAATTTGTACTTGCTCTTCTTGAGGTTCTATTTCTTGAATAGGATTCTGAACTACTTGTGGTTCTGGCTCCGGAATCGGAATATCTTCTTCATCTTCTTCCATTATCGCAGGTAATATTTCTAAATCCTCTTCATCTTCAAAACCCTCGGGTGGGTTATAGTAGATAACGTCATCAGGCTCTGTTCTCAAATCTATCGTGGGATAGTGAGCCTTCATAACATCACACCAAAATTCATGGTTTATTATTAGTTGTTCTGCAATATTTTCTGCTATTTCATTTAAACTAATCTCATCACCAGCATTTGGATCTGCAACTGCTTCTCGCATATGACACATCTTAAAAGTTAGATGTGAAAATTCCGGGTCATATTTAGTTGAAAACATCTTTTTCTTTTCAACATGAACTGTAATTGGAAAACGTGTGTGCAAAGCTGATATGTCATTGACAGTAAGACTTTGAGTAGGTAATTTGTTAGTACTAGTTATAACTAGTTTACCATTAAAAGGTCGCCCTTTTTCTGATTCTCTAGCCATCACCATTCCTATCGGACCATTGGAAATAAAACCATAATACATTAAATGATCTTTACAAGATTTATCCTGAAAAGCATCATCAACGTACATAATTTCTTGACCAAAATATCCAGTATCATACTCGTCTCGCCATTGAACATACCATGTCTGCCAATTTTCAACATTACCAAGGTTTGTTATCATTTTATCTCTAAAATATTTCTTTATCTTATCGATAAGTGCTTGGTAAAGTTGAGTTTTTCCCAATTCTGTTGTTCCGTGAAAACAGACTCCAACTGGTTTAACTCGAACCTTTTGTCTTTGCAACTGTTCTGCTAGGACAATTAGTTTAGAAGCTTCAACATTAATTTGTTGACATGTTGAATAAATTGCATTATTTTTAAGAGTTGTGTTTGATGTTGTGTGTAGAATTGATTGAACTTCTTTCAATTCTAATTCAAACTTTCTTACTCGCTCAACTCCTAAAGGAGTACATACTTGTACCCCGTCAACGGCCATTACTGTTGACAACCATTTTAGCTCTTCTTTTAGAGATAACGCTTTTTCATTAAGTTTAATTAACAACTCATAATTACTAGATTTCACTAATCCTAATGATTCTCCAGCTTTTTGTAAGTTGTCCACCAAAATCTTAACGTTTTTAACGTTATTTGCATTTTGTGCAACAAAATGACTAACATCAATATCAGCAACTTCTTTACCCATTAACGTGAGTAACATTCCCGCTGCTGGGACTGCTTCTTCTAAACCATGTAGGTTTATAAGATCTCTTGGCGGATCTACAGGCTCATTTCTCAATAAACCTGCAGCTCCTACTACTAATTGATCTGCTAAAGTAGTTTCGATCCCTAGAAGGGATCCAATTTTTCCAATTTCTGAGGCTATTTGCATAGGTTTTTCTGCAGAAATTATATCTTTAAGACATAATCCCACGCCTGCTTTATGATTAGAAAAATTTTTAACAACAGTTTTAATGTTGAGACCAACACCATCAGCCCCTAAATCTATTATTTGTGCTTTGACGTCCTTGGCTCCGTCCACAGCTATCTGCGATATCTGTTTCACTAGAGCTGTCATCCAGCTAAGCACTGAATTCTTTAAAGTATTGAATGTTAAACTAAAAAGGCTCATATAAAATGTTAAACTTAAACTTGTATAGAATGGTTCTTGAAGTTTAAGACACGATAGAGTCAAGCCAATTATACTCGTTAAAATAACTTGTATAATTATTAGTTTCTCTGGTGTGATTCCTATAAATTTACTTATAGAGTGTGCGTACGCAAAGGTTCGTTGAAAAGTTATTGGGATCGGGTTTGCTTCCATTTTGATTTTGAATTTTCTTTTTAAAAATTAAAATATTTTTAATCTTTCTGGTTTTTATACCAATCCTTTTGTTGCTCAGTCATAGTCGTTTTAGTTAACTGAAATTCTTGAGCACTACTTTTCCACTTTGTAATTGCGGACCAAAGAACATCAATTTTGTTCTTTGCAAGAGTTTCCCATACAAGTTTATAACTAACTAAATATGGATTTCTCTTTTTTGGAAAAACTACTAACCAACGTCTTTGAAGGACAAAAAATTCAATTTTAAATATCCTAAGATATTCTTGTTGTATCATTTTATCTTTCTTAGTTTGATCGTTTTCGTTTTTGATTTGATTCCATCTAACAGCAGTTATTCCTTTAGGACAATTTGGATCCTTCTTTATAGCTGCTCTCTTTGATGGCTGAAATTCAACAAGAGTTGAAGCTCGTTGCGGTTTGTTTACCTTAATTTGCTTTTCTTGTTGTCTAAAATTTTGTTCAGAAGGTTTTAAATTATCTGACAAAGTTTTAGAAAATGATTTCTCTGAGATTTTCTCAGAAGTTACATCGCGTTTTCCTTGATTAGTAACTTTTGATTGCTGTGTTGGTGTCAATTTAATGTTATTATCTAACACTTTCATAGCATCTTTTAATGAATCTTCTTCATTTAAAGTCAAATTTGCTTGAATACCATCATCTTCGAATTTCTCAATTAATGGTTTTTCATTTTTGACTTCTTCTACTACCGTTTTACTGGTAATATCTAGAGACGTCTCGTCGACGTCACTACGCAATTCTAATGTTTCTTTTGAAACATTAGTTAAAGTTTCGATTTTTTCTGTTAACTTCAGAATTATCGAATCTTTAGATCGAATTTCTTCAAACAATCGTTTATTTTGATCAAGAACTTCTAAAAGTTGTTCCTGAATTTTCTTTAATTGTTCAGTTAATTCAATCACTGGATCTTGTTTTTCTATTGGCGCAACAATCAAAACTTCTTGTTGATCATCCAATTCCTTCGCAAAAGTTTTCCATATTTTCGAAGGTTTTATGATAGAACCTACAAATTGTGGTTCATCCGTCTTTCTATTTAAATAGAAATTTCTAATAGATTTCTTTTGAACTTGAAGAATTCTATCCATATCATCATCTGAAATGAACATTTTTCCGTCAGTCCAAAATAATCCATTAGCACGGTCTTGTAAGTAATTTAATTTGCATTCTTCAACTGCATCAGCAAATTCTTTGTACACAACACCGTGTTTTAGAACTAAATTTTGTTCTAAATCTCTAACAAAATTGTTAGAGGATGTTTTTTGAGGAGATCTATGCCTAATATCCTCTCCTTTTTTCTCAATAATTGAGAATTTGCCTTGTGGCATTGTTTTCGCTTCTTTTAGGAAATTTTCTTTCTCCAATGGAGTAATATTTTGCGGTTTCTTATTATTTTTCGACATCGCTTTACTATTATTCTTTATTGTTGTCTGCATATGTGTTTTGAAATTTTTCCTACAACCCTGGCTCCGGTGTGGTCAGCACCCAGGCTGGTCTGACAGCCCACGCTCCCCCTAAGGCACTAGGGGACGTTCAACCTATCTAAAAACTTTCCTATTGTTCCCATTAAAGACAACCACAGATAAATCTGTAGGCGAGAAAATACTTTATGAGCGCTCGTGGGAGTGAGGGAGCTCTGTTACCATACTTTTTCCCCCATTTTATCCGCCCAGTACAATCCGTTCGCAATAGTTCCGTTAATAAACAGTATTGTTGAATATATATATATTTCTACTCTAATTTTTATTTTATTTTATTATTTTATAGTTTTTATTTTTATTTTATCAAATTTTTCTTTATCTCAGGAGAGACGCATCATTTCAACGCAAAAAATAAATATGTGATTATATATATGTTGTTGGGTTCCAAAAAT
>Ga0138291_1171565_pt1 | contig 12288 bp, 1 predicted proteins | sample S_140625_E_mt_FD_106912 | JGI IMG/M metagenome (GOLD analysis project Ga0138291, IMG submission 106912) | Freshwater microbial communities from Lake Simoncouche, Canada - S_140625_E_mt (Metagenome Metatranscriptome) | ecosystem: Environmental > Aquatic > Freshwater > Lake | place: Canada: Quebec... | reverse complement strand
TTTGGATCAACATAATACTTTTAATTCTTAACAGAGTGTAGTCTGGTATCACAGCTCACACGCTGCTACTGTACTTCTACTGGGAGGTGCTACTACTCGTCCTTCATGCACAGCATCGCGCATCCTCTGCGTATCCAGTGGTCCTGGCTCACCACTGTGGGGATGGGCAGTGCCACCACGAAATTCGTCGAGTGGCCCGTGGTGGACAGCGTGCCTGCCCTGATGGAGGTCTTGTACAGCGGACAGTCGTACACCGAGACTGGGTTGTAGTCCGCAGTGATGACTGGCTTCAACCAGATGCAGGGCATCACGTCCAGCAGCACTCTGGGCAGTGAGTCGTCGATCCGCATGGAGTTGCGGTTGAAGCGACCTCCCTCCATGAAAAGACCGAACACATACGCTCCGACAACGGGAGGCTCCTCGATGTCCCTCTGGTCGAGAGCAGTCATCTCGCAGCCGATGCGCAAGGTGTCCACTGCGATCTTAAAGTCCCTCGAGTACGTCTGCTTCACCGCCGTCATAAAGCCCTGCGGGAAGAAGAACCCCGGTAGCCAGTATGCCACCCGTGGCCCCTGCAGCAGCCATCGACCCATGAAGTCCATCCGGGCCAGGAAGTCCTCGACCCAAGAGGGTAGCGGTTTCAGACAAGGATAGCCCGCCGACTCCCAGGCAGGAGGTACTTTCTGGAACACGAAGCAGCTGTACATGTTCTCCAGTTCGCCACTCATCACTACCTCTCCCTTGATCGCTCTCTGCAACTGATGCAAGGAGGCCACCATGACCTCCACCAACACGTTGAAGCGCATCAACTCCTGGCTCAGAAACACACCCAAACTGGTAATAGCGTCGCCCACTTTCTTGAAGGTTTCCGGATGAGCTTTCCTCAAGTCAAACAGACCGGGCATGCGATCGGATATCTTGGCCGCGATGTCCCGCACCCTCGCATCAGAGTCCCCGCCACCGCCTCCACCTCCTCCACCACTGCCGGCACAAAGAACGATGGTGGCGATCATGTTCCGCGACTCCTTCTGCTGGAAAGTGATCGCGGCGTTGCTGTGGAGACCAAATACGTCTGGGATATCCTCCACGGGCAAGTGACGGATGTAGTCACGTACCTCATGAATAGAGCTGATAGGGGGTGCGTAGTACAGCTTGTTCTCCGTGAAATAGTAGTCGGCCTCCGTCAGCTTGGGCTGGAAGTACTTGCGGAGAATGGAGGAGATGGACCGCTTATCCCAAACGTCCGTGACCCGGCCCCCATAGGTGATGTCCGACACCGACACGTTCAGCGTCTCCCAGGGCGTGGTGGCCTGTTCCTCGACGTACATTTTCACCTGTGTCATCGCAGCCTTCAGGTCGGAGTTCATCCAGTCGTAAGGGATGTTCCAGCCCACTGCTCCGAACTTGCGCCTCTCCAGAATCAGCGCGTTGAAGAAAGCAGTGGCGAACAGGAGCTTCTTATACACCTCGGGTTTGGAGCAACTCTCGTACTCCTCGGGGGTCACGTCTCCGAAGGTGCGCATCAGGTTGGCGCGCAGTCCTCTGGGGGGTTCATTGGTGACCTTGATTCCGTTCTGCAGCACCGGTACGGGGAAGTGCGCAGAGGGCATGGAGGTCAGCCAGATCCGGAAGTCCTGGTGCACCGACTCAGGGTCGTTCTGCATTCGCTCTACAGTGAGCTCAAGCTTCGCCAGCCACGACACTGCGAGGTGGCAGTTTTGCAAACACACCCAATCACCCGACCGCTGCGCCATCTCGATAGCCCTCTCGGCAATGGGCCCCTGTCCTTGTCCCAGGGAGATGATGCGCAGACCTCCTCCGTCCTTGCCTTTGGACTGGGCGAGCTGCAGCAAGTAGTCCGTCGGGTCTGCTCCAGGGCTTAGGATGAATATCAGCGGAGTAGAAGCCACTGAGTCGGCGAATGCCCCCTCCAGATCGAATGGCGGAGATTCCGTGAAGTACGCCCCGATTGAGGAATCTACGTACCGACGAATAGCGAATACAACCTTCTCCTCTCGGAGGTAGCGGATGAGCAGCAGTCTCTGGAAGAAGGAAAGCTTGAGTTCCCATCCGCCGGGCAGAGTGTCTGAGTGCGGCGACTCGGTGTTGAAGATGTCGACCCACGAGGACGCCTTGGACCGTATGTCGCTGCATAGACCATGGAATACGGCCCCCAGTTCGTGCTCCAGCATGACTGCACTGAACCAAGTCTTCTCAGCGACTCCCAGCAGCTGCAGCGACTGGGGCAAGGGAGAGTCCTTGATGATCGAGATGTCCGGCACGGCACCGACCAAAAACATCTGCCACTCCTGGGCCGACACGGCTTTGGACGACAGGTCGATGTTGACCGCAATCGTGAACGAGTACAGCAGCTTGTCCTTCTCGAACAGTCCCCTGCACACGTTGGTGTAGATGCTGCGGGTGAGGTCGTCGATCAGCAGGTCCAGCCGCTCCTGCAACACCTCCTTCTTGTCAGTCTTCTGCAGCCGCTGCACGAATAACTCTTTATAGTACTGCAGGGAGTACTGGTACATGGGGTCCACCAGCGCTAGGTTGGCCACCACGAAATAAATGACGCTTCCTCTGGTTGCCACCACGCGGTAGCCCTCACGAGTGTCGTTGATCTCCTGCGTCGTGGTCTCTGCTTCGCTAAGACGGACATTAATTGCCGAGGAAGTCTTCTTTGACCGGGCCAGCGCGTTGATCAGCTCCTCGTCGTCCAGTATGTTACCGGACGCCGCCGCCAACATTGACAGAATCTGCTCCTCGATCTGCAGTAGTTGCCGCTGGTCGTTCGCGATGGACACCACCAATGCATCCCTCCTCAGCTCCAGGTCAGGCCTTTCGTTCTTAATCACGTCCACCAACAGCTGATCCTCCAGTCCGCGCATCGTCACCGTGAAGTTGATAACGGTGACCTTGATGCACACCTCAGGCATGTAGTGCGGATTCGCCAGCTTTGTAGTGATCATGAACTTGAACTCATCGCTGTATGGCACATCCGTATCACCTAGGCGCAACAGCAGTTGTCCCGCCCGCTTGAAAACCTGCTTGAGCAACACCGGCTCCAATGAGGGATCTAGCTCCTGTCCCACGTTCTCCAGCAACACAGGAGCGCCGTATCGGATTCCGTTCTCCAAGGTGCGCAGGAAGTCCTTCTCGGTCAGCTTGATGATCTGCAGGTTCTTCGAGGCGTACATGTTGCGCACCCATCGGTTGGCCTGTCCCTGCGGGTCGATCATCAGCGGCCAGCGACGACCCATCGTGGTAAGCAAACCATTCTCGCAGCTGAAATCGTCTGCTGGGAGACCATCGATCTGCCAGCCACGCAGCACCACCGGCACTGCCAGTGCTTTCAGCAGGGTGAACTCACTGCAGGGGATGTTCAGCTCTCTGCAAACGGTCAGCCACTTGTTGACGATCTTGATGCGGAACTGGGAAGTAAAGGGTCCCAGATAGGCGAGACATCCCGCGGCTAGACACATGTCCCCGACCAGATTAAGGAGGGACTTGTTCAGGCTGGCAGCGCTCTCTTGCCAACGGACCTTCTCGCCTCCCAGCCCGCCCAGCAACAACCCCGCCCTCTCCATCTGCTTCTTCGCAGTGGCGGCCTGCTCCTCAAGGTCCGCCTTCTTCTGCTGCGTCTCCCGCAACGTCTTCTGCAGCAGTGCCACACGGTCGAGCACAGACTGCAGTGCCGCCTTCTTATTCGCGAGCTCGTTCATCGTGACTGCTAGCGAGTCTTCCGCTTCCTTAAGAGCGGCCTTCTTCGGTTCGATGCCCTTGGCCACCTTGTCGTAGACCACCATGGCCCGAACCCACATGCATAGACACATAGCCGCCGAGGACTGCTTCTTGATCTCATCGGGCAGGAAGCGAGGGTCCTTGAAGTACTTGTCCACCTTCTTGATGGTCTTCGGAGGGATGTTGTCTTTGTCGTAATTCTTCAAGGCGTCCATGAAGTCCATCTGAGACATCAGCTTCTTTGCCTCTCCCCAATCCGGCTTCACGTCCATGAGGATGCACACTGCCTCCAGAGTGAACTTCACCATCTCGGGCGGGTTGTTGAACGCTTTCATCTCTTGTACAGACTTCTTGTCCAGCGTAGCAAGCGCCTTGACAGCGGACTCATATGCGGGCATAGCCTCGTCCAGATCAGCCTGGCAGTCGTCCTTGATGATCTTCACGCTGGCCGCCACCTTGTTCGCCTCGGACACATCCACCTCCACTATGGCGGCCTGCTTGTCGGCATCGGCTTGGTCAGCGGTCACCTGGGTGAGCAACTTCGCAGTGTCGACGGCTGCCTTCTCCAGCACGGGCTGCATCTCGGTCAGCTTCACTTCCAGCTTCGCTACGATTTCCTCAGTCTCACGTAGTTTATCCAAACCCACTCGGTACCGCCTCTCGTTGGCACTGATCTGCTGCTGCTGATTCTTCAGCACCTCCACATACAACTTGACCAGCTCCAGGTAGCTTGTAGGAGTGGTGTAGTTGTAGCGCTTCAGCTCTGTGAAGTAGTTCGCCGTCTCAATCTCCACCGTGCGATGCATCTTGTTGCACATGTTCGATAGGGCATCCACGTAGTCTCCGATGCCCAGTTGGCTCTGTGAGTCGAACATTCGCTGCGCCACGGAGAAGAGGGCGTCTTCTGGCCAGGCGTTGAACCAGTCGATGGTGCAGCAGTTGACGAGCGAAGGGAACATACGGCACCGGGTGCGGAAGCCTGCTCCGATGGGGGACATACACAGCACGATGTGCAGGTTCTCTCGCACCAGATGGATGTAGTGCTGCAGGATGGCTTCTTTCGTCTCCACTTTACCAGCAGCCTTTGCGAGTGGTCTGACCATGGACACGATCTTCTCCAGCTCATCCGGCGCATACAGGTTGGGCACCTCACCGCTGTTCAAGATGTTGTTGATGTCCTCCAGGAAAGTCTCCGTCACGATCTGGGTGTCGGAGAAAAGGAACACCGTGTTGAGGTTCTTGCATCCCGCACTCATCAGGATCTCCTTCAGATTCTCGTGGAACTCGTTGATGCCGTATCCTCTGGTGATCTCGATCTGGCGACACTTGAAGTCCGCCATGAAGGCCGCCATGCGGGTCAGCGACTGTCTACCAGATCCGCCCACCCCCACCAACAAAGCGTTTCCTCGAGGCTGCGACAGCACCCGAGCGATGCGCGTCACGTGGTTCACTGCATCCCGGAAGAACACCAGCTCCATGCGCGAGGAGAAGGTGATGTTGTACTCCTCCAGGTACTCCGTCAGCAGGTCGTTCACCTTCGTTCGGCTGTGCAGCTCCTGGTACTCCTTGTCCGTCCTCGTCAGGAAGTCTCCGTACAAGCAGTCCGCGAAGTCATTTAGTGTCCACGACTCAGCATCGAGCTGCGTGTGCAACTCCTGCAGCACGGCACCGTTGAACCACTCGCGGTCGTCCTCGTTGATCAGACGGTCTCGGAACACTCTGGCGCTCTCGTGGCACCACAGCCTTAGAAGGGAGGACCTGTCACTGTGATGCTTGGGCTTAACCATGAGCACTCCTTGGAATACCTTCGATAGATCCCGCAGGTTGAACGTGTAGTGCGACCGCAGAGGTGTGGGTAGTAACTCCTTCTGGATGCGCATGTAGATATTCACAGAGCTGCTGACAAGAGGCTCTGCCAACGCTGAATGTGACGGTAAGAACATATCGATGAACCCCAACAAGATGCTCGAGAAGATTCTGCACATGGAGTTGGTGGACAGGTTGGTCAGCCAGATCATGCTGAAGTGGCGCAATAGCCGCGGACTGACTTCGTTGCGGCCCCCTCCTGGAGGAGCGCAGGCCGACACGCAGATGAAGTCCTGCACGTTCTTGAAGAATAGCTTCTGCACGTCATAGAAGCCGCCCTGGTCCAACACCTGGCGTAGCAGCTCGTTGGGTGGCTGGGCACCGTATGTCTCCAGAGCGGGCATATTCAAGTCGTCGATGAACATGAACATGTGCTTTCCAGCTGGAGGTCCCAACAAATTCTTGCGTTTCTTCTCCAATTTCGTTTCCAACACATCCCTCAGATTGGCGGGTTTGGTCTGAGCCGAGTACCCCATCACGTAGGATACAGTCTTTCCTCCGGCAACCATCTCGTTCAAGAAGGAGTTGATGACCACGCTTTTACCCACGCCAGTCTCAGCCATGAACAGCACGTTGTGACCGTCGTTCATCAGCTTGTCGAGTAGGTAGCGGTAGCGAGTGGTGTCGATGGTGGGAACCAGGATACCGAAGAAGGGGGCGTTGGGGTCGTACTTGAAGCTGAGCATGAGGGAGCCCCAGGGCTTCACCTCCTTCGCCGCCAGGTCCACGTAGTATCCGTATATGTCCGTCAGCAGAGGACTAAACTTGGCGCTGATGACAGAGGAGAACCGCTCCGAACAGAACTCGGCGAACTTGGAGCGACTGCTGTCCACGATGTTCCCTCCCACGGTCCAGGTCAGGCACCACACTACCAGTACCTGAACCAGCTCCGCATCCTGTGCGATTGCTTTTGGCTCAGCTTCACCCCTCAGACAAGCAGCGATCAGATTGCATATGCAGCTGGCCAGTTGGTTATTGCTGGTGGCCACTTTCTCTTTGCACTCGTATCGGATGAAGTCTATGCAAGCCTCTAGATTGCCTTCGATGAAGCTCACTATTGCCTTGGAATTCTTCAGGCCAACGAGGTTCTTCATGGTGGTGATGCCCCACGACTTGACCAGGGATAAGAGCCCAACGTGCAGCTGTTCCATGTACACCATGCCGCAGCGGGACACGGTGGCGGGAGAGGCCACTTTGAGATCTTGCACCTCGAATAGCATGTGAAGCGTGCTCGGCAGCTTGATCCGCTCCGAGTTGGCGAGACACAGGGTCTTGTTGTCGTCGAGCACTGTGTTCATGTTCTCGATCCACACGGCGTCCACCGGACCGTCGAAGATGATCCACTTACGGTTCTCGGAGCCCTCGTTTAGACAGCCCACGCAGTCTCTCACGAGCTTAGGCACGATTCCATCTTTCCACTCGTTGGTCTGCAAGTTGAATTCGCCATACAGCTCCCCTGCAGTGATGGATTTGGGGTTCAGCACCAGTCGGTCCACCACCTTGTAGAAGCCGTCCTTGTCCACCACCTTTTCCTCGAACAGCGCGGCCAGTGCCTGGGATAGCACCTGCACGTTGGTGGTCTTTCCGCTTCCGGACTCCCCGACCACCATCATGCCGTGGCGGACCAACTGGGTCTCGTGCACTTGGATGACCTTCGTGATGAACGTGGCTGACCTCTGCAGACTCAATGTGTCCAGCGTCTTCTCGATCGCCAGCTGCAGCTTGCCGTAGTCCACGAAGGGAACCTTGATGCCGGGGAACAAGTCGCTGAGGATGCCACCGAACAGAGGCAGGTCTTGCTCGAGGAACTTGGGTACGTTGGAGTCTCTCATGGCCCTGATCAACAGGATGTCTTCGTTGGTCTCAGGCTCCTTGCGCTTCAGCTGACCCGCAGCCACCAGCACAGATTTCACCGCTCTCATGCCGAAGTCGTAATGAGATTGCTTGGACAGCTGCTCGGAGCTGAGAGCATACAGCTGAGCCATCTTGTTGGATAGCGGCAAAGCATTCGCGAACCCCTCGGCGAAGAGCATGATCTCGGCGATCAGTCGGTAGTCCGGGACCATCATGGCTACTGGGCGGAAGAGCGACTTCAAGTTGTCCGGCAGCTCCGTCCTTCCGGCGTACCCGGGGTTCATAGTGATGAATACTCCAAAAGCGTAGTTGAGGGGGATCATCTTGCCCTCGAAGTCGAACTCTCTGGCCTTTTTCACGATGGCCTGCTGGATGCACAGGATCTGCTGGGCGATGACGCTGAGCACCTCGATGTCGATGCGGTTGAACTCGTCGAAGCACGCCCACGCACCTTGTTGAGCGAGGCCGGAGAAGAACCTTCCCATGATCTTGTAGTCCAGCCCATCGGAGCAGTTGAAAACCACACAATACACTGCAAGGGCCTTCGCCAGATCCTTCGTGGTCTCGGTCTTACCTGTCCCGGCGGGACCAGCGGGTGCCCCTCCGAGCTTCATGTGCAGAGCGCCTGTCAGGGTCATGTAGCAGATGTCTGTGAGCGGAGTGATGACCAGTCGCGGGCCGTTGCCCAGGTACTCGTAGCCGTAGCGAAAGGAACTGTTGGTCTGCTTGGCGAAAACATCGTCTTCCTTCTCCTCCCAGTAGTAGCGCAGCTGCTTGGTCCATTCGAAGTCGGATAGACTACTCACTTGCTTGGCAACCATTGCACGGGTCACGTCTCGGGCGTGCACATCGATGGTCAGCAGCGCGCCCATGAGCATCCTCTGCTGCTTGTCCAGAGGGGCTCTGACCAGGTCCACCATCGCGTCGATCTGCCGCAGAGAGAAGTTGAGAAAGTACTCCATGGCCTCGGGATTGGCTTCCCGTCCGTCGCACCCCTCCATGTCGATAAGGGCTTCACTGGTGTTATACGTCCACACTACTTGGTCTATAGCAATCACTACTTGGGCGGGATAGCGCCAGAGCCAGTCTTTCCGGTTGATGCTGCCCTTTTCGTCTGGGGGGTACTCCTTGTACGCTTTCTTGCAGTTGTCGTACAGGGCCGTGCGCATCCCCTTCTCGAAGGCCAGCAGCCACGCCTCCACTGCACCCTCCGCCTTCACGGACTCGCTCAACGGTACGTACTCTCCAGACGGGTCCAGATACCCTAGGATGTCGTGCCCTTGCCGCCCCTCGCCGAACTTGATGCGCTTGATAGCGTCAAAGCACTTGGACATGTGCGGCTGCACTGCGTGCGGGTCCCTCGTCTGGGACATGATCTCGAGCAGTTCGTCATTGGACAGGAAGTAGAAGCGGGGGAAGGCCATCCGCTTCGTCTCCAAGTACTCCTCTAAGCTCTTCTGGATGCTCTCCAAGGCCTCGTTGTTCATGATGAAGGTCTGCAGTAAGGTGGCTCCGGAGTCGAGAGGGTTCAGAGCGCTCAAGCACCGCGGGTCGTTGAAAGTGCGGTTCATGATGAGCTTCCAGCCGCGGTCCACCACCAGGAACTTCTGGGACTCCGCCGGGAGCTGCTTCTGAATGTCCTCCGCGCCGAAGATGTTCTCCAGGTACATCCAGGTGCGTTGACAGATAAGCCACTCGTCCAGAGTCTCCGACAAGTTGGCCAGCTTCTTCTCCCACTCATCCACCCGATCTTGGATGCCTCTGATGTACCTGCTGCCGAGCATGGTCTGCAGAGTGACCTGGTTGTCTTCCAGCAGGGTGAAGATGTCCTCAAGGGACCCCAGGATGAAGAGCCCTTTCTGATCGCGATGCGTCAGCACGGTGAATTTCTGCTTGTCCCACGACTTGCGGATCTTCTCCAGCGAGTCCTCAAGCTGAGCCTCCCCCGACGCGCTAGCTGACGTCTCCTGAATAGCGTCCTTGAAGTCCATGATGCCACCTTTGAGCAGGAAGGACAGCGAGAAGGGCATGTCCGGGTAGAAGTTCTCATGGATCAGCTTGAAGAGCTTCTCGAAGTGGCGCGACTTCATGTTCGGGTTGCCCAGGTCCATGATGTTGGGCATCATCGCCTTGAACTCAGAGATGCGGTCCTTCAGTGTCTCGGTGACCCTGTTGCCCAACTTCTTGTGGAAACCGAAGCTGTCCTTGAAGAAGGTCTGCACCTCTTTGTCGACCTCCTCCACCTGCAAGTCGGTGAACTGCGCGTCGGACCAGAACTTGAACTTGCTGGACCAGTTCGAGACCACCTCCCACAACTGCTTCAAGGTGTCGAATTTCTCCTTGCCGCTGTCCAGCTCGCTCTGCGCCACCTCCTCCACCCCGAATAGCCGCTGGTAGGAGGAGTAGTTCTTGGCTAGCTGGTCGGCCGTCTCCAGGCGTTGTCCCAGCTGCGCGAGCTCCTCCAGCACCCTGTCCGGGTCGTTGAACAGCTGGGTGTCCACGAACAGGTCATCCTCCAGTCGAGACACAATGGCGATCACCTGCTCCTGTAGCTTGGCGATGTTCACATTCACTGTGGCAATCATCTCCGCTTGTTTCATCTCTCTATAGCTCTGTGCGGCATCTATCTCGGCGCGGTACTCCTGCTGCCTCTCGTGCAGGTCCTCGTGCAGTACCAGGTCCTCTGACGGGACCTTAACCTCGTACTGCCGCAGCAAGTTGTACATTTGGTCTACCTGCGAGGTCTGCTTGTACATGCCCTTCTCCTGGTCCCGCAGCGACGTGATGGTGGCTACCTGGTTAGCATAGTCCTTCAGGAACACCGGTCGGTAGGCCAGCTTGCTGACGCTGTCCTTGTACTTCTCCAGCAAGCTCAAACAGCGGGTGCGCGCCTCATCCTTCACGTAGTCCTTGATCTCCTGTAGACGGGCCTCCTTGAGAGGGTTGAGCTCGCCCTTCAGTCGCTTGCTGTCCACCTCAAGCACGCCGATGGGCTTGTTGCGGAGCTTCTCCAACTCCTTGCCCCAATTGCCAATCAGCTCGAGCATTGACTTGAGACTAGCGATATCATGTGCCTGCGAGCTGTACTCTGCATAGTCCCAGGTCACGTTGAAATCGTAGATGGGTCGCACCGACTCGTAGGACTGTGCGTGCTCCTCTGCGCGCTCGAAGTCTGCCACCACCCGCTGCTGAATCAGTTCGCTCACCGTGCGGAAGCGCTTGTTCTCCCTGATGATGGCTTGTATGTTGGGACCGGCCAGCTGCAGGTGTTTGTTGGAGCCCAGATGCCGCACTCGGTTCACCCCGCCCACGAAGTTGATCATGTTCTCCAGCAGCCGGTCAAGCATGTCGCGTATGTCCATGCAGGTGGGGCTGAATGCAGTACCGGACGTGCTGAAGCGCACCATGGTCTCAAACACACCCGCCTTGCGAGGACGAATGATCTCCTCGTAGAAGTTGCTGGTCGTGGTGACTGCGAGGGCCACCAATACCTGCACCACCATGTAGTCCACCACTCGGATATAGTCCGTCAGCGTGGCGTGCTCCATCTTGGCCTTGTGGCGCATGATCTTTTTCTGGGCCTTCTCCTGCTTGAGCTTCACCAGCGACTTCGCCTTGTCGCCGCCGGTCTCCGTGTACCCCACTGAGCTGGTGCTCTGGTCCTGCTTGGACAGCGCGTAGCTCGAGTTCACCTCCTCCATGATGCGCTCCACCTCGCGGGTCACGGAGCCGATCACCTCCTCAAACTTGCTGTTAGCCGCTGTACCGAACTCAGTCTGCATGGCGATGAAGTCATCCTTGCTGCTGGTCTTCAGGTCGGTGTTCAGTAGCTTCACACCTTGGATCTCCAGTAGGTGCTTCTTCACTGCAACGAGCGCATCACAGGCTGACAAGCGGGTGTAGAACATGCGGTCCACCAGCTTCCTGCGCTGCTTCGCGAAGAAGAGGAAGCGCACGTTCTCCCTCCAGGCGGTGAACATCTTGCGGTGCAAAAAGTACTTGTAGAAGGGGATGTTACGCAGGATCTTGAACATCATGCCCTGTCGCATCCACGAGGACAGGGGCATGCAAGCGGACGGCTCACCAGGACAAACATGCACTATTCCTGCGGGGGACATCGTGTAGTACTCGCCCGCCGTGTCTGAAGAGCCGCGCGACACCAGCAGGTCGTAGGGGCTGTAGCTGTTCGGACTCGGGTCGTGGATGAGGTGCACGAACTTCACGGGTGTCTCCGACCCAAATCGCGCGAAGAAGTTGATGGCATCATCGCTGGTGCGGATGCCGGCCATGATAACCCCTACCTCATCTTCATCGGAGCTCGAACCTAAAGTCTTAGTCCGGGTAGTCGCCTCGGGTTTCTGAACAGGACTTTCCGTCGCACCCGTTGGCCCTCCTGCAGACACAGGTGTAACGAGGTGCAATCTACCCATGGTTTTAGGGAGAAAAGCGAACTCGTTCTCCTCTTCATCAGGGGTATCTTTATTCTTCACAGTGGCGGCAGCGGGCTTCGAGACGGTGTCCACCCTACTGGCATCCTTCCGGACTGCGCCTCGACCAGTATTGCCTGCATCTCGAGGCCACATCGTCGACTGTAGCAGCCTTGCGGGTAATGCGAACTGGTTCGCGGCTGTGGTGTCCAGTTCGAACATCGATGCCGGCATTGTTTGGGATGACTGAATCTTCCCTGCTGCTCTCTTAGCGCTCATCTAATTTTTATCTTCGAAAAGTTCCCACACGTTTGATTGGTGTCCAACTCTAGAGCAGGGATGTAAGATACTGTACAACAAGTTACAATTGAGGCTACAACTTTTCACGAGCAAGTGC
>Ga0138291_1139409_pt1 | contig 12755 bp, 1 predicted proteins | sample S_140625_E_mt_FD_106912 | JGI IMG/M metagenome (GOLD analysis project Ga0138291, IMG submission 106912) | Freshwater microbial communities from Lake Simoncouche, Canada - S_140625_E_mt (Metagenome Metatranscriptome) | ecosystem: Environmental > Aquatic > Freshwater > Lake | place: Canada: Quebec... | reverse complement strand
CTGTACATCAGATTGTTTGAAGCAGCATTACAACATAGCACTCACGAGAAACTAAACTAACTACTAACTCATACATACTGCACGGAAGCGGCGCTCGCTTAAGAGTCAAGCTGCGTGAGCATTGCCACACCTCTCTTGATCCAGTGCTTCTGCTTGTGCAGCGCAGATATGGGTATGCGGATGAACATCACGAAGTTGGTGGAGTGGCCCGTGGTGGACAACGTCCCCTGGCGGAAGGATGTCTTGTAGACGGGACACATGTACACGTGTGCGGTGCCGTGTGTAGAACCTGTGTACTGCTCAGGCACACCCTCTACTACAGGCACAGCCGTGCGCAGCTTTGGCTCCAAGTGTATCAAAGGCATGGGCACGAACAACTCCCTAGGTGCCGACTCGGCGATGACGTGTCCATCTGCATCCCACCGAGCCCCCTCTAGGAACAGTCCGCGGATAAATGCCCCGTCCTCTGGCTTCTTATTCACAGCACTCGCCATCTCGAATTTAGTCAAGACGCGGAAGTCGAACTCAGCCTTGTCGATGGGAATCCTATACTTACGAGCGAAATTCTGCAGTGTCCCAGTGATGAAAGCTTGGGTGAAGAAGAAGCCGCTGACCCAGAAGACATTCGGAGAGGTGCCGTTGTTCATCCAGTCATTTAGAAATGTGATGCGCTCCAGCAGATCGTTAACCCAAGAGCCTAATGGCTTCAAGGAGGGATAAGCCACCGCTGCCCATAGGGTTGGCACCTTCCCGATCACCATCGCGTTGCCCATCTTTTCCAGCTCCATCGACATCAGTACCAAGCCCTTGATAGCCTTTTGGACTTCAGCCAAAGAGATGGTGACTTCAGTGATCAGACGATTGAATCTGATCAGCTCCTGGGTCAGCACAGTGTTCATAGACTCCTCGTAGCGTACGGGGAACATAATCAATGCTTTCTCGATATCGAAGATAGTTGGAATCCGCTTGGCGATATCTTTCGCCAACTCATCCAGGATATCTCCCCAACTCTTCCCTTCACCTCCCGAGTCGCGCGGCTGCAGACTCAGCGCTGTATCCAGCAGGAGATTTGTTTCCGATAGTGCGCAGGAGATGTTGGCGTTTTCGTGCAAGCCGAAGACCTCAGGACCCTCTGTGTAAGGCAGGGCGCGTACATACTCGCGGTAGTTCTCCAAGGTCCCCGGGGGAGGGGCGTAGTAAGTCCCGCTTGGAGAAAACTTATATTCGCTGTCTAGAATGAAGGGCGTGTAGAAGTCATCCAGCATATTCATGATGCACCGTCTGTCCTTGTCATCAGTCACTCTCCCGCCATAGTTGCACTCTCCCACCAGGTAAGCTAGAGCTGCGAATGGTATGGGGTCATTCGGTCTCAAATCGTCCAAAAATATTCTAAGTTGGTCCATCGAGATCCTCAAATCCGGGGGAGAGAACACGTACTGGATATTCCACCCCAGAGGTCCGAACTTCTTGCGTTCTCGCACAGATGCGTGGAAGAAGCACAGTCCGAAGAGCATCTTCTTGAACTCGTTCCTCCGCAGTGAGGTGTCGAACCAGTGGTCGTCCACCTGCAGCAGGGAGCCTAGTAGGTTGGCTCGCATGCCCTTCGCGGGTTCCACGGTCATCTTGATGCCATTCTGCAGCACGAAGGCTGGGAAGGAGGGAGAGGGTTCGGACGTCAGCCACAATCGGAAGCTGGGATGCAGAGTCTCCTCGGTGAACTCTTCACACAGCTTCTCCAAGGTAGGCATCCAAGAGATGCTCAGATGGCAGTTCTGCAAGCACACCCATGTCCCCTTATCAGCTGCGTCCTGAATGGCATTCTCCGCTATCGGGCCTTGACCCTGTCCTAGTGAAATGGCAAGCAGCTTATTACCGTAACCCATCTCATCGGCTAGCTTGATCAGCTCCGTCATGGGTGCCGCACCGGGAGTCAGTACGAAGATCAGCGGAGTGGTGCACTTGGAGTCACCGAAGCACTTCTTCAGGTCTAGTGTGGGCGGCTCGATGAAGCGGGTTCCCATAATATCCGCGATGAACCTCTGCACCGCAGGGACGACAGCATCCGGACGAATGCATCGCAGGATACAGAGCTTCCTGAAGGAGTCGTACCTGTCTTCGATGATTTCGTGTATCAATTCCAACGGAGAGTTCGATTCTATGACAGCCTCGAATGGAGCACTGTTTTCCTTGAAGAATTCCTTGAAGCTCTTGAAAGCCGGAAGGTCAGTTAGCGACAGGAGGTTGTTCCACGCTTTATCGCTGAGCCACAAGTAAGGCTTCTGTTCAACCGAGGTCATACTGGTGCTGCCCTGCAGGAAGAAGCGCAGCTCATTGAAGTCCAGTGTCTTCTGACCAAGCATGATCTTAGTGGTGAGCAGGAACGAGAACAACAGCTTGTCTTTTTCGAAAAGCGACCTACACACGTTCCTGTACAGCGTGAAGGTGAAGCAGTCGTTGAGGTTGCGCAGGCGGTCCTCGAGGAGCTTGGCTTTCTCCGCTTGGTCGATGGACAGCTCGTACAGACTGATATACCAGTCCAACGAGTACTGATACATCGGATCGACGGACGCTAAGTCTGCGATACAGAAGAACAACTGAGATGCCTGGAATGCCACCGGGATGTACAGCATGCGCGTCTTCGCAATGCGCGCCTGGGTCTGCTCGGCGATCTTCACCTTATCCTGGATGATGTTCGAGGTCTTCTTCGAGTCACCGAGGGTGTCGATCAAGACTTCATCGTCCAGGATATTCCCCTGGGCATTCTTCAAGAGCTTAAGGATCTTATCTTCTATCTCCTTCAACTGCCTCTGATTCTCAGCATCCTCAATGACGAGTTGCTGTCTCTGCAGCTCCAGGTCCCTCTGTTCCATGGCCACCACGCGTCCCAACATCTGGTCTTGGAGCCCTTCTGACGTGGCCATGAAATTGAGAAGATTCACCTTAACACAGAGCTCTGGAGGATAGTGAGGATTGCGCAGCTTAGTAGTGATGTATAGTCTGAAGTTTTTGTCATATTCGATGGTGGAGTCTCCTAAGCGGATGGTGGCCACTCCTCCTGCAAGGACTACTTGCTTCAGCAAGATCGACTCCAGGATGGGATCGAGAGATTCGGGAACATTCTCCAGCAAGACAGGGTTTCCGAATTGGATCGCATTCTCAATTGTTCGCACGAAGTTTCCTTGATTCTGCTTGACCACTTTCAGAGCATTAGCTTCTTCCATCTTCTTGACCCACTTATTCGCTTGACCTTGCGGATCTATCATTAGAGGCCATCGATTGCTTCTGAAGAGCATGATGGCATTTTCGATGGAAAATGAGTCGTTCGGTAGCTTATTGATCACCCACGATCGAACTTGCACCGGACTACCGAGAGTCGCACTCAACGTGAAGCCTTCCGAACAAGTGATGTTTTTGGACCGCAGTAGGGTGGACCATTGCTTGATCGCGTCATCGCGATACGAAGCGATGAATGCTCCCAGGTAGGCAATGACACCTGCCGACAGGACGATGTCCCCAGTGACGTTATCGTAGGTAAGGGCTAAGCTGCGACTCATCTCAGTCCAACGGGTCTTCTCTCCTCCGAGTCCCTGAATTAACGCATCTGCTCGGCGCAACTTGGCCTCGCAGTCGATGACTTGGTTCTTCAGGGCTTCTTTCTTCTCCTCCGCTGCCTTCAAGTTCGCCTCCAGCTCAGCGACCTTGTCAGTGACCACTTTCAACGCGGTTTGCTTGATAGCAAGCGTGTCCTGAGCTTCTTTCAAGGTAGCCTCTGCTTCTTTAAGGGCAGCTTTCTTGGGAGCTACAAGTCTCGCCACTCTGTCGTACTTCACCATCGCATGGACCCACTTCGCCAACCCGGCAGCAGCCTGCGATCCCTTCTTCGCAACAACTTCGGGATCGAACTCCGGATCGTCGGTGAATGTCTTGGCCTCAGCGACAACTTCGGGCTTCATATTGTCCCGATCGTAGGTCTGCAAGCGAACTAAGAATCGTGGATCATTGAGAATTTCTTTCGTCGCTGGAATCCAGTAAGGGTCAATGCGTGGGTCTCCCTCCTTCATCTTCTTGTCCGGCTTCGTCCCAAGCATGATGCAGATAGCAGCCATCGTCATCTTGATCGCCATGGAAGGCTTCTTCATCGCCTTCATCTCAGTGATGTCGCTCTTGTCGAGATTTTTCAGCGCTTTCTCTGCAGCCTCCAAAGCGGGAATGGCTTCTGCTAAGTCCGCCTCGCAAGATTCTTTCAGTGTTGTGGCTTCTTTGGCTTGCTGGTCGCATTTCTTAGCTTCGCCATTCACTATAATGCTTTGCTCGTTTGCTACGACTCTATCAGCAGTGATTGTAATCAGCAAAGCATCCGTTGCGATCGTCGCTTCCTTCAGTTTCGGCTGCAGGTCCTCCAGATATATCTGCATGTCGTTGACCTGGTTAGCGGTCTCCAAAAGCTTCGACAGACCGTTGTCGTAGCGCGCCTTGGCATCGAACACTTCCTGTCGCTGCACCTGCAGCAAGTTATTGAATGTCTTGATTAATTCCAGATAGGAGGTCGGAGTGACGTAGTAGTGCCGGCCCATCTGCGCGAGGAACCTCTTCGACAGCTCGACGACCTTCATCTGCATATCCACGCAGACATCAATAACTCCGGATTTGATCTTCGCATCCAGATCAATCTTAGCGAAGAAGAAGTTCGCGACGCTCCTCAAGGCTTCCTCCGGCCACTCGGTGAACCAGTCGATGGTACAACAGTTGACTAGTGAGGGGAACATCCTCAGGCGGGTGCGGAACGACTCACCGATCGGGGAGAGACAGATCACCAAGTGTAGGTTGGTCCGCACCCTACTGATGAAGAAGCTGTAGACTTCCGCAGGCATGCCGGGATTCACACCGGCCTCCTGACATGGCTTGGACAGGGCTTCCATGACAGCACTCAGCTCTTCGTTGTTGAACAGATTCGCTACTTCTCCGGTGTTGAGGATGCCGTTGATGTCCTCCAGGAAGGACTCCTTCACGAACTGGGTGTCGTCGATCATGAACACGGTGGGCTTATTCAGCACTCCAGCTTTATTCATCATGCTTTTGATGTCCTCACGCCACTCATTCATGCCATAACTTTTGGTGATCTCGATGACGAACAGCTCGTAGTCGGCGATGCTCACCGCAAGAGTGGTGAGGGACTTCCTTCCGGACCCTCCCACCCCGACTAGCAAAGCATTACCGTAGGCCTGGTTGATGATGCGAGATATCCTAGCGATGTGCTCGATGGCGCTCTGGAAGAGGACCAGATTCATCGGCTTGGTCGTCATCTGATTGTAGTCGTCCAAGTAATCGTTCATCACTTTGGGCAGGTTTGAGCGGTCGATTAGCTCCACATAAGGACGAGCAAGTGACTTGGGGTCGCTGAAGTTGCAGTACAAGGTAGTAGGGTTCTCGCCACACAACTTGACGTAGTCCGCATTGAAGGTCTCCTTCACAGTGCTACCGATGAGCTGCTTGAACCAAGTGCGATCGCTGTCGTCGATCAGTCGGTCGTGGAAAACACGCAAGCACTCGTGGGCCCACAGGCGGATGAAGCCGTCTTTATCCTTCACGAAGTTAGCATCGCTCATGAGGATGCCTTGGAACACCTTGCTGAGGTCCCGCAAATTGAAAGTGTAGTGAGACTTCGCGGGAGTCGGCAGCAATGACTTTGAGATCTGATTGTACACCGCGATGGTGGCCAGCACCGACGCCTCCGAAAGCTGCTTCACAGGAGCCGCATATCCCTGAGCTAGTCGCCAATCAATAATTGTACCGAACACCCTCGCTAGCGACTCATCACTGAAGTTCACGAAGTTTATCAAGTTGAAGTGTCGCACGTATCGCTGAGTGATGCGTGTGCGTCCTCCTCCAGGGGGTCCCATCGCCGCGCAGAACTGGATGTCCACCAGGCGACGGAACTCGTTCTCCTTGCGGTCGTACCAGCCCCTGTGGTCCATCCACTGGCGGAGGATCTCGATAGGTGGCTGGGCTCCATACTCCTCCTTCGCTGGCATGTTCAGGTCGTCGACGAACACCACAGTTATCATACCGAGAGGGGGGCCGATGACTCCTTTGCGGCGCTTGTCCAGCTTGGAGTCGATCAAGTCTTGTGTCTGATTGCACGATGTTTGCGCGGAGAAATTTAGCGACATGGAATTGAAATTGGATGGCATGCCTTTCAGCAGCTTGTTACGGATCGACACGGATTTACCGGTACCAGTGTCTCCAGTGCATATCACGTGATAGCCCTTGCGCAGCAGTTTCTCTAGTAACCACTCATTACGAATTGTGTCGATGGTAGGAACTACGATGGAGTTGAATGTGGCATCTTTCGGGATTTTAAAAGTGGGCTGACCCTCGAGCCAATTGGTCCACTTTGAAGTCTTTCCGTCGAAGAAGTAGTCATACACCACCCCATCGTCCGGTAGAGACACCGCGGACTGCCTGCTGGAGGTCTCTATGTAGTCCGGGTTCTTGATCTTGAAGTCCTTGTACTCCTCCGTGTCGTACACCTTCGCGGTCAGCAGCTTACGCAGATAGGCGTCGAACTTCTTCCGTCCAGGTCCATCTACACAGCCTCCTACGGACCATACGACTGCGAAGATGTACGAGCCCTCGATCGCTTTCGGGGCGTCAGATGCCATGCCATCATCGAAGTCCAGTAAGCACTTCAAGAGTCGTGTCAGCGAGAAGATCAATTCCTGGGAAGCCATGATAGTAGGCATCTTGCAGTACTTGGTCACATAGTAGCTGATGATGGGGAAGGTCCAGTCGAAGAGACCGATCAGGAACTCCTTGTGATTGTTCAGGGTCTCGGGAAGTGTGCGCAGCCAGATGTTCCGGACCGCCTGCCACCCGATATTCCTCGTCTCGCAGAAAATCATACCAACACGGGACACAGTCGCCGGGGAAGCTTGCTCGAGGTCCTCGGCCTCAAAGAACATGGTCATGGGGTCGCTCATCTTGATGATCTCTCCCGAGTTCAGACACAGCTTCTTGTTGTCATCCAGCACAGTGTTCATATTCTCGATCCACACAGCATCCACCGGCCCATCGAACATCATCCACTTGCGGTCGAACGATGGGTCCTTGGCGCACTTGCGGAAGGTGACCGCCAGGATGCCGTCCACGAACTCATGGGTGTTTTCGTCGAAGTTACCATACAGCTGCTTCGAAGTGACCGACTTGGGGTTAATTGTATGGATCTGCACCTTCTGGAACTGCTCGGAGCCATCCACATTAGCCTTCGTCATGGCCTTTGCAAGATTGTGAATACACGCTGTCTTCCCCGAACACGTTTGTCCGACCACCATGACTCCATGGCGCACCAGCACCATCTCATACAGCTGGATGGTCTTCGTTTGGTACTCGATCTTGTTCTCGAGAATGTAGACGTTGTCAGGAGCTACTTCGACTCCGTTGTCGCAGGTGTACTGCAGACAGGAAATTAATACTCCGTAGTCCGCTTCGGGCAGCACTACACCGGGGAACAGATCAGAAGTGATCCCAGCAAACAGAGGTAAGTCCTCGACAAGAAACTTGGCGAGGTTGACGTCGTTGATAGAGCGCAGAACTATCTTGGCCTCGTCCCAAGCCGGATCATCGCCCAGCTGCTGTCGAAGATTGCCACAAGCCACAAGGATAGAGTTCACAGCGCGCATACCGTAGTCGTAGTGCTTCTGACTGGAGAGCTGCTCCGAAGACAGTTGCAGTACGCGGACAATCTTCTGAGCATTCTCTCTGGCATTCTCGAAGCCGAAGCTGTAAAGGCGGATCTCTCCAATCATGCCGTAGTCGGGAACCATCATCGCGCAGGGGCGGAACAGCGCCTTTAAGTTATCTGGCAGCTCGGCTCGACCAGCATAGCCGGGGTTCATGGTGATGAAGACGTTGCAATTGGTGTTGAGCTTCATGTAGGTGCCTTCAAAGAGGAACTTCTCTTTGTTCTCGCGCTTGCCTTGGTTGATCACCAGGATCTGCTGCGCGATTACGCTGAGCACTTCGATGTTGATGCGATTGAACTCGTCGAAGCAGCACCAAGAGCCGCATCCTGCAAGGCCCTTGAAGAACTTCGCCATCGCCAGGTAGTCCAGGCCATCGGAACAGTTGAATACGACGCAATGGATCGCCACCGCCTTACTCAGATCTTTTACAGTCTCAGTCTTTCCAGTGCCAGCAGGTCCTTCAGGGGCTCCACCGTATAGCAAATCGATGGCTCCAATCATCGTTCGATAGCAGCGGTCAGTCAGAGCCGTAATCACTAGTCGCATCGTGTTCCCCAAGTACTCGTAACCATACAGACACCTCGCATTGACGATCCTCGCAACCATGGTCTTGTCTCCTTTCTTGCACGCCTGGCCGTCCTTCCATGCATCCTCCCAATAGTACCTCAACTGCGACATCCATTCGAAATCTGCGACGTCATGAGTCCCTAAATCGACCATCTTCGCCACCACATCGCGATTGTGGACATCGATGGTGGTCAATGCTCCCAGCGTCTTCCTCTCGAGCTTGCTCAGCTTTCCACGCACGAGCACCACGATGTCTTTCAGCTGCATGTTCAACCTGTCATTGCATTCCACCAACGCTGCCCCTCCACCCTTCCTCAGAGCATTGGACACCTCCGTGGTCCAGAAGACACACGACCCGCCGAGGATCACCTGCGCGGGCCAGTTCAGGATCCACTGCTTGCGATGGATCTTCACGTACTCCTCCAAAGCGGCCACCGTTAGAGTGCGGATAGAGTCCCATTGGATAGATTCCAGCTCGACCAGCCACTGCTCCACGTTGCCCTTGTTGTTCGGACTCTCGGGATCGACGGGTTTGTCTAGCTTGACAACCTCTCCCTCTGCAGAGATGATCATGGAAATCTTCAAGTCTTGTTCGAACTTGACCTTGTTGATGCCTTCGAAGCACTTGCCTAGATGGACCTGCACAGCGGTGGGGTCCTTTGTCTGGGATAGAATCTCCAGTAGCTCGTCATTCGACAGGAAGAAGAACCGCGGGAAGTGCAGCCGTTTCATCTCGAGGTAGTCGTTCAGACCCTTCGTGATCTCCTCCAGCTTTTCGTTCGCCTTCTTAAACTTCTCCTCCAGTCTCTTGTCCGGATCGGCCTGGGTCATAAAGTTTGGGTCCGTGTTCGTATCGGCCAGCGTCTTGCGCCACAGGCTGTCGACTCCTTGGAACCGGCGAGCCTCGGTGGGCAACTGCTTGACGATATCCTCGGATCCGAAGATGGGTTCCAAGTACATCCAGGTGCGCTGGCAGTTGATAAAGGCGTCCAGCATGCCTTGGGCATACTTTAGGCGGTATTCCCACGCCTTGCACTCCTTTTCGATGGGCTTGATGTAGGGAGAACCACGCATTGTCTGCGTCTTCACGATGTGGTCGTCTAGTAACGTGATGATTTCGTCCACGCCCCCAACAATGTAGGTACCTGATTCCTTATAGGGCTTCACTTCGAACTCGATGGACTCCCACTCCTTGATCATGGCATTCATGTTCTTTTCAAGATTGTATTCCTTCTCGGCCGCGATCGTGACCTCTTGGATCTCCTCGATATGCCCCGCTGCATCCAGGTTCAACAGGGTCTGCAAAGTCAACTCATCCTCTGGATCGATCGTCGACTTCAGAAGCTCACTTAGTCGCTCCCAGTGCCTCCTCTTCAACGCCTTCGAGGCGAGGGACTGCACGACAGGCATGTTCTTGCGGAACTCGGTGGTCTCTTCCCTCAGCTTCGCAGCACATGCGGCCGGTCCGGGCAGGTCCTCCTCCAGCGACTTCGACAGCTTGTAGGAGGTCTTCCACCAGTCGGTCACCATCTCGTCGATCACCTTGCCATCCAACTCCTTGAAGTCTCCATCCAGCCAGTCCCTCTTCGAGTTGTAGAAGTCCGACACCATATTCCACATCTTGTACACGGCAGACAGCTGCTCGGTGTACTTGTCCAGGATGACATAGTCGGTTGGAGCGAAGCCGAAGACTTTCTCTCTCATATTGAAGTCATCTGCTTTGTTCTTCGCTTCATTGATGCTGTCCATAATGCCGTTGATCTTCTCCACTATCTTCTCTCTGTCATCGTAGTTATCAAGCAGAGTTCCAGCTTTGACTTCCGCTCCGAGCTTCTCAACCATCTTTTCAAACTGATCCTTCTGCAGCGCCAGTCGATCCATCATGCGCACCTTGTCGGCCTCCAGTGCGATCTCGACCTCCTTGCCAGAGAACTCCACCTTCGAGGGATACTCGAGCGTAGCCCAGGACAGACCCATGTCCTCGACCGAGATAGGCACGTTGAACTTCTCAAGCATCTGTAATGAGCGTCTGATCTCGTTGACTTCCTTCTTCACTTGGTCGACGGTCACCCGAGACTTCTCGATGAAGCCGCGCAGCTCTGCGAGTTGCTTCTCGTTTGCGGGCTTCTCTCCGATTCGCTCAAGGATGGCATTATACTGCTCGATGACGTTCAGATTATTCTGTCTTGCCTCGTCGGCCACGAGCTGCACTAAACCATCACGTAATTGTTTGGCGCGCTCATGCAGAATCTTCTTAATGGAGTTCGTCGACACTCGAACCAGACTGAAACACTCGTAGCGGAAGCTTAGTTCGTTCACCTCCTGCATGGCAGCTTGTAGCTTGTTGAGCTCCTGCTCGTACTCCGCAGTGGTGGGTGACACGTCTCTGTCTGTGAAGCGCATAAGGTAGTCGTTGGGGTCATCTTCTAGCAGCCACATGTAACGGTTGTACAGCTTCGCTAGTGCCTTGGGCGCCACCATGGAGTTCGCGATGCGTTCAGAGATGCTGCTCTTCACCTTACGAACGGTGTCATCGAGGTCGGAGTACAAGGGGTCCCCCATCCCAATGTTGAACAGTGTGCGGGGCTCGAGGACCAGAAGACTCATCACGTCTTTATCAATCGAATTGAGTGAGCGCATCGATAAGACCATCTTGTCGATCAGCATTGTGAAGCACGACAAGATGTCTTCTTGGGAAGGCTCCAGCACGATCCGGTCGTTGGAAAGCACCAGCTCCACCTGAAATAAAGGAAGTCGAGGATCAAGGTGGAAGGTCAGCTCGCTCTGCCGCAACACCATCTTCTTCACGCCTTCGTCGACAACATTCTTCTCCTCGTCAAAAAGACCATCTTCATCCACAGCTTTGACTTCCTCTTCACCATGAGAATCTTTAGCCTTGATGAGGTTATCCCCGTCGATGGGGTTCGTGAAGCGGAACACGAGGTCTTTCCACGCATGCAGAGAACCCAGCAGGATGTTCCGCATGAAGGAGGCGAGCTTCATATCCAACACTCGGAAAAGCTTATGCAGCGCCCCGTTCTTGAATACGTTTACGTTGGACTGGAACAAATCGAATATGTCCTGCACGCAGTCCATGAACTGATCCATGAAGGCTCGGTGGAACTCCTTGTGTAGCATCTTCAGAGTGGACTCGTTGCGCTCCATCTGCGACGTCTTGAAGTCCTTTAATAGACACGGCAGCGACTGCACTGGCAAGTTCACGTCGAAGAAGTTATAGAATTGGAAGGTCTGGATCCACTTGTTGTGCAACCACTTGTACACGTGCAGAACCTCCTTGACTGCCGAGTAGTGCAAGCTATTAATGCGCTGCAGTCGCTCCGGGAATGGATAGAAGGGGCATGGGACTTTGCCATTCCTGGGGGCCGGGGTCTTTTGTGGGATAGGAGGCAGTCGTAGCTGTTGGTAGCGGTGCGCCATGGCGGGGTCCTTGAAGCAGCCGGACAGCTTCGAATACAGGACGGCCTTCTTCATAGTGTGGGTGTAGAAGTGGATGATCTCGCCTGTCAAGGACCGCAGCACCTTACCAAGGGGAGTGTCTTGTTCAGGAAAGGGCAGAGAGGCAGGAAGGCCGTCAACAACCCGCTCGTGGATCTTGCTGATGCTCTCCTTCCGAATGATGCGGATCAACTCCCGCGGCTGCTTGGAGATGAAGAAGTCCAGTCGCATGATCCTCTTCGCCTCATTACGTGCACTCTCTGCCATATCACGACGCATCAGGAACTTTGGGATGTCTTCCTGGTCGAACTGCAAGTTGAGTCTCCGAACTCTCTTCGACAGACCGTTAGGGGTGAAGTGGATGAGGAACTGCTTGGTATCCGCGTCATAACCATCCACGATGACTGGGCGCCATATCCATTCACCTGAATGATAATAAGGAGTTTGCGCGAATGATCTGGACTGCAACCACTCTTCAGGACTTTTGTCTATGGCCTCTAACTCGATGTTGTCGAATGTCTCCAGCGGCAGCTTAGATTGATCAATTTTCAAGTACTCAGGATCACGCATTAGGTCTTCAGCTGTGAGATCCTTGAAGCCGATATCCTTCTTCGCGTTCTCAAGAGCTAGCAGATCCTGGTAGCTGATTGCTCCCACAAGTTTCCGCTTAACCACTTGCAGCTCTCCGGGATAAGGCCGCATGGGAGGGATGCGCGTCGTCTTGTACACTCGCTTGATGGTCACTTCATCCTTGTGCTTTACGCTATTAAGCATGTTGTTATGGTCGATGGGCAGATCCATCACATTTATTTTATCCTTGCCGTTGCCTTTGGATTTCGTCGGAGACCCACTGTTTAATGATGGTAGGGGGGCGGTCTTGGAGAATAGCGTCGGATCGGCGGACTTCTTTTTCTCCATTTTAGCCCACAGCGATTAGACAACTACTACTATCTTAAAAATAACTTCAACAGCAATGTTTATTGATGAACG
>Ga0138291_1090973_pt1 | contig 13909 bp, 1 predicted proteins | sample S_140625_E_mt_FD_106912 | JGI IMG/M metagenome (GOLD analysis project Ga0138291, IMG submission 106912) | Freshwater microbial communities from Lake Simoncouche, Canada - S_140625_E_mt (Metagenome Metatranscriptome) | ecosystem: Environmental > Aquatic > Freshwater > Lake | place: Canada: Quebec... | reverse complement strand
TTCAACCATTGCACCCCAAGTTGGTGTTTGTGTGATTGTTCCTGTTCAGATCCCGTAGGCTCATTGCTGAGGCTCTCAAAGCGGAAATATCTTCAGCGCAATGTCGTCCGATGATGATGAGCGCATGAAATTCTTGCACAAGCAGATCATACAAGGATTCAGACAAGTACCAGTGGAGAGGATCAATGAGTTCTGGCATACAGATCTGGTCACAAGAACATTGGTTGAGTTCCTGGACAACCCCGATGTGCAATCGGTGTTCGTGAAGGAAGCCAAGAACTCTCTGGAGATAGTCGACGCACCATTGACATTAGGCAAAGGACAGTACTTCTACATAGTAAAGCTTCGCAAAATCCAAGTGTCTGAGAACATAGCTCGGGAAATCATCTATGGCGAGATAGCATCCAATCCGCTGGAACACCTGTCCGCGATCGCGCAGAAGGTGTTCCACCCCATAGTGAGCAAGAGGAAGACCTTGGAGACATGGTCGGAGGCGGTGGCAAAGGATGTGCGGGAGCACTTCGATGTGTTCGTGTCGAACATTCAAATCACCCAAGGGCACATCCATGGCACCACCTGTCTGCCATTACCGAGCACAGGCATGTCGAGAGATGGATCTATAGCAGATAACGACGATGGAGCTCCAGCTGATAGAGGAAACGATAGTCCCGATCGATTCCTCCAGATTCACGCTCTTGAAGGCGCTCTGATTACCTGGACCAAGCAAATCAAGAACGTGCTCAAGCAGGACCCGGAAAGTCTGTTCGAGACCTCCATCGACCCCGGGCCGTTGGCGGAGGTCGCCTTCTGGAGAGCCAAGGCGAGTAATCTCAACAGTATCTTCGACCAGCTGCAGAGCAAGAAGATCCGTAGGATACTGAAGGTGCTAGACCAGTCGAAGAGCACGTACAACGCCCCTTTCGCCAAGCTGTGCAAGGAGGTCTTCTATGCTCGTGCGGAAGCCAACAACATCGTGCGGTACCTGAAGCCCCTCATCGGGTGGTTCGACGGGCTGGAGAACGAGTCCAACTTCGAGAACCTAGTGAACCACTTCACGCCCATCATCCACATGATCCTGATGGTGTGGAAGTCATCTGCATACTACAACTCGTCGCCTCGACTGGTGATCATGATGCGACAGCTGAGCAATACACTGATCAGACAGGCATGTGGATTCTTGAATGGAGACGCGATATTCGACTATGTAGATGCTGGAGAGACGCACGTGGCGGTGAAGACAATGAAGACTGCGCTGTCCGTCTTCGGCAAGTTCAAGAGCGTGTACCTCGAGTACAAGGCGAGGTCAGCCATCCAGTGCCCAGAGAACCCGTGGAATGTCCAGAACAACGCGGTGTTCGTGCGCCTGGACAGCTTCCTGGAGAGATGTCACGACATCTTGGACTTCGCGCAGACCATCCTCATGTTCACGAAGCTGTCTAAGATAGAGGTGGGCAACACGAAGGGCAAGATCTTGACCACATCGGTCGCACAGATCTATTCGGACTTCAATCATGCTGTGGAGGCAGTGCGGTCAGTGGGCAAAGGTATCCTCGATTTGGAGAATAAGCAGTTCGGAGACGCCTTCTACGACTTCCGCAGTCGCATCAAGGAGCTAGATCGTCGCCTGGGGAGCGTGTTGCTGCAGGGGTTCGACGATGCATCCACAGTTACAGGCAGGTTCCGCCTACTTGACTCCTTCGACAACTTGATTACACGACCCATCGTCGCGGATGCCCTTGAGAAGAAGCATGCGATGCTGATCGAATCCATTCGGCTGGACATCCTGCAGGTGCAGAAGCTGTTCTTAGAGAACAAGCACTGTCCTCTGATTGCGAGCAACTTCCCACCCATTGCTGGCTCTCTCACTTGGACCAAGAGTCTGCGGGAGCGCATTCAGACGCCGATAACGAAGCTGAAAACACTCGATAAGAAGATACTGGAGCGGGAGGACACTCGGGAAGTCGTGAAGTTGTTCACAGCGCTGTATGGCCAGTTGTCGGACCTGGACAAGGAGAACATCGAGTTGTGGGGGAGTAACATTGAAGCCAGCTCGCAGGCCAAGCTGAAGAACCCACTGCTGCGCCGAGAAGTCAATGCAGACAACAACACGTCCCTGCTGCGGGTGAACTTCGACCCCATCCTCGTGAAGCTGTTGCGAGAGGTGAAGTACTTCCTGTTGCTGGGTATCGACGTGCCGCAGACAGCGATGGAGGTGTATCAGAAGGTGGAGGTGTTCCGGAGACACACGGGCAACCTGGACTTGATCGTCAACATGTACAACGATATCCAGACTACTCTACTGCCCGTGGAGAGGCCGCTCGTGAAGGCGCAATTGGAGCGCATCGACAAGACGCTGTCGCAGGGCATCGGTGAGGGAAAGAGCAAGGGCAAGTCTCTGAACTGGAAGTCCAACGGCATCGACCTGTTCATTGGAGAGGCTATGACGGAGGTCAAGGAGGTGAGCGAGATGTTGCAGATGCTCAAGAGCAACCTCAAGAGCATCGAGACCGCAGTGTCCATCTGGGTCACGATGCCTATATTCGAGCGGGGATACAAGACCGTGCAGGTGTCCGAGTTCATCAACCTGCAGCGCAAGACCCGTCTGACCAAGCTGCAGGCTATCAAGGAAGCCGGACAGGAGATCCACAAGTTGCTCAAGGACACCAACAAGAAGCTGAAAGTGTCGCAGGGGCTGCCGGACTGGAAGTCGTACGTGGACTTCACCAACAACGTGGTGGTGTTCGGGCTAAGTGATGCCATGGCTGCTTCTCTGCGGACCATGGCGCAGCAGTTCAACCCGGAGTACCTCTTCTCTGCAGCCCTGCCCGCTCTCGTGGAGATCCAGATGGATCTAAAAGACCGGAAAGTCGCCTTTATCCCGGAGGTGGGCTTCGAGTCGGTCGACCCATCATCGAATCACTCTGCGGGCGGCGAGGCAGCAGGCATTAAGAACATCGTCCTTGGCTGGATCAACGGCATGCTCGGCTTATCCAGTGCTTTCAAGAGACTAGATTCCAGTGAGGGTACCTACCTACGAGAGATCTCTGAGTCCCCTAAAGTGTGCACACAGAAGGCCAAGGTGATGAAGTACCTATCTGCGATGGAGAAAGGGGCCAACAGCATCCGGGACCAGTTCCGCAAGTTCGAATACCTGTGGCTCACGGACGTGAAGCAGATCTTCGACGAGTTCTTGTCGCATGCCGTGGAGGTGGAGATGGTCCCTTTCGCTCTATCGGGAGGGGGAGGCAACCAGGAGAATACTACTGCGGTGGACCCATCTGCTAACGCGACCTCTCAGTCTGGACAGCAAGTGAACCACGGCTCCTGGTGCAAGACTAACATCAATCTGGATAAGTTCAACGAAAAGATCAGACTGTACTCGGAGATAGAGAGCGAAGTGTCAGAGATGAAGTCTGTGCACGACATCAGCTTCATCAAGATCAACTCGCAGCCCATCAAGAGAGCGATCTCCACCTGGGTCACCAAGTGGCTCTTCATGCACACACAGTACCTACAGGACTACGTGGGCAACCGCCTAGCCGACCTGCATGCCTTCCTGCAAGAAGTGAACCTGGGACTGGACACCCCAGTGGAGGCCGGCAGCTGCACCAGAGAGACCCTGATGACCGTCATGAAGTACATACACAACGTACGCAAGCGTATGCCGGAGATATCCGCGCTGTTCAAGCCTATGGAGAACATCGTGGGTCTACTGAAGGCCAACGGCATCCACATCGACCTGGCGCCTATCGGCAACTACTCTGCTTTGGACTATCTAGTGCATTCCAAGATGAACTGGGACAACACCATCAACAAGGCGTTCCGAGTGAAGGAGGGTATTCAGCCTCTGCAGAACAGCATGCTGGATGGCATCAAGAAGGAGGTCAAGCTGTTCAACACTAACGTCGCCAAGTTTGTGAAGGAATTCCGCACGAATGGTCCGTTCCTGTGGCCAGACGGACACAACGTGCGCGACTCCTACCTCAGCCTGGACCAGTGCCAGAAGCAGCTGATGGCACTGACCAAGGAGGCGAAGGCGATGAACGAGTTGGAAGATCTGTTCGAGCTGCCCGCATCCACCTACTCTAGCATCACTGAGATCGAGCTCGATCTGCGGTTGCTGAAGGCTCTGTGGGATACAGTGGTGCTTGTACAGACCCTCTTCGCGATGTGGAAGAACACGTTGTGGGCAGAGATCGCCACTGACAACCTCATGGAGGAAGTGAAGAAGCTGCAGAACCAGCTGAAGAAGCAGCCCCGCCGACCCCGTGACTGGGCGGTGTTCAAGAGACTGGACGCAGAGGTGAAGAAGATGGGCGTGTCGCTGCCCCTAGTGCATGAGCTGCATAGCCCAGCCATGAGAGAGCGCCACTGGAGATCTCTCATGAGCATCACAGGCGTGGTGGTGGACCGTGGAGCCTCCTTCTGCTTGGATGACTTGCTAGCGCTGAACCTGCAGCACCACGTGGACGCGGTCTCCGACATTGTGGAGGTCGCCAACAAGGAACTGAAGGTGGAGATCAAGCTGGCCGCCATCGAGGACATGTGGAGGAAGTTCTCCCTGCTGTTCGACCGACACAGAGACTCGGAGGTGTACGTGGTGTCTCCGCCCGACGACATCCTCGAGGCATTGGAAGAACACTCGATGCTGTTGCAGTCCATGGCGGGCATGGGCAAGTTCGTTGAGTTCTTCAAGTCCCAGGTGTCGTACTGGCTGACCTGTCTGGGAGAGGTAGAGGGCACTTTGAAGCTGGTACTGTTGGTCCAACGGCAGTGGGGGTCGCTGGAGAGTATCTTCTTGGGCTCCGCAGATATCCGAGCACAGCTGCCTGACGACTCGAAGCGGTTCGAAGCCGTGGACGCCGAGTTCAAGGAGTTAATGAGGGAGATCCAGAGTAAGCCGGGTATACTAGAATGCTGCCGCACCGAGGGTCGAGAGGCCGCGCTGGTCAACATGCACAAGGAGCTGGAGAAGTGCGAGAAGGCTCTGAACGAGTACCTGGAGATCAAGAAGGGTTTCTTCCCCAGATTCTACTTCGTGTCCAACGCAGCGCTGCTGGACATCCTCTCCAACGGAAATGTGCCTTTGAAGATCATGCCCCACCTAGGGTCCGTGTTCGATGGGGTCGGAGACTTGGAGCTGTGCTACAGTCCTGGACAAGTGCAGGCGATGAAGGATGACCCCGAATCCCACCCAGGACCTATGGATGGAGCCAAAGCTATGGTGTCCAAGGATAGAGAAGTCGTGCAGTTCCCGAGGATTTTCGAGATGAAAGGCGAGGTTGAGCGGTGGTTGAATGATTTGGTGAAGAACATGCAGCTGACATTGAAGGGAGTGCTTGCCTCGTCCATGGCCGATGCCATCGCGTGGGATGATCTCAACAAGACGCGCGAAGAGTGGGTGTTCACAGTCCCTGCGCAGATCGCATTAGTGACGTCCCAAGTGATCTGGACGGAAGAGGTGGAGTCCGCTCTGGAGGAACTGGAGTCTGGACAAGAGGATGCGCTGAAGAAGTACTGTGAGCTATGTAGTGCACGCCTGGAGAGCTTGATTCGCCTGGTCGTAGGGGACTTGTCGAAGGGTGACCGCGTGAAGATCATCACCGTTATCACCATCGACGTGCATAATCGTGATGTGGTGCAGGCCCTGGTACAGAAGAAGGTCGAGACCAACGTGGACTTCAAGTGGCAGAGCCAGCTGCGCTTCATCTGGCAGGCCGAGGAACGTAATGTCAACATCCGCATCTGCGACTTTACCACATCCTACTTCTTCGAGTACGTGGGTAATTGCGGTCGACTAGTCATCACCCCGCTTACGGACCGATGCTACGTCACTCTCACGGTGGCGCTAAGGCTATATATGGGCGGTGCCCCCGCCGGGCCTGCTGGTACGGGCAAGACAGAGACGACGAAGGATCTGGCTCGAGGACTAGGCCTGCCGTGCTACGTGTTCAATTGCTCAGATCAGATGAACTACCAGACGATGGGAGACATCTTCAAGGGCTTGACCCAGGTGGGTGCGTGGGGCTGCTTCGACGAGTTCAACCGCATCGAGATCGAGGTGCTGTCCGTGGTCGCGACCCAAGTACGTTGCATCCTGGATGCGATCATCAAGTACGCAGTGCCATCCAACAGGGACAAGGAGTTCCAGTACCTACCCGCGGGTACTCCCCCATCCAAGGTGGGCACAATGAATTTCTTTGGTGAGGTGATCAGTGTCGTACCCACGGTGGGTCTGTTCATCACGATGAATCCCGGATACGCTGGCCGCACGGAGCTGCCTGAGAACCTGAAGGCGTTGTTCCGGTCCTGTGCCATGATCCAGCCCGACTTCCTGCCCATCTCGGAGAACATGCTCATGGCGGAGGGATTCGTGAGGGCGAGACCGCTGTCCGTGAAGTTTGTGACCCTTTACAAGCTCTCCGGTGAGCTGCTGTCCAAGCAACACCACTACGACTGGGGACTGCGGGCCATCAAGTCTGTGCTACGTGTGGCGGGAGTGCTGAAGAGAGCTGACCCAGGTCTGGAGGAGGAAGCCGTGCTCATGAGAGCGCTGAGAGACTTCAACACCCCCAAGATCCCAAGCAACGATATCCCTATCTTCCTGCGATTGATATCGGACCTGTTTCCAGGCCTGGACCTGGCTCCCAAACTGAATGAGAAGCTGTACCGGGACTGCATCGAGGTCAGCAAGGCGCAGGGACTTATCCCGGAGGAGCTGTTCGTGTCGAAGGTGCTGCAGTACGAAGAGCTGCTGGAGGTGCGCCACTCTGTGATGCTGCTCGGACCCGCCGGATGCGGCAAGACGACGGTGTGGAAGACCCTAGCAGGGTGCCACAACCTGAACCAGCCCAAGCCCGTGACCGTGTGCGAGACCGTGAACCCGAAGTCCGTCACCACCGACGAGCTGTATGGCTACATGACGCTCTCCAAGGACTGGCGAGATGGAATCCTGTCCATCATCATGAGAAACATGTCGAAGAACGTGGCACCATACAGCTCTAGTCAGACGGGTAAGTGGGTCGTGCTAGACGGAGACATCGACGCGGTGTGGATCGAGTCGATGAACACGGTCATGGACGACAACAAAGTGCTCACTCTGGTATCCAACGAGCGAATCCCCTTGAGCGATGCCATGCGCATGGTGTTCGAGATCCACACGCTGAAGAATGCGACCCCGGCTACCGTCTCGCGTGCAGGCATCTTGTACATCAACGACACCGACGTCGGGTACCAGCCCTACATCGACTCCTGGCTGGCAAGCAGAGCCAACGACGTGGAGAAGTCCTATCTGCCCTACCTGGTCAAGGTCTACCTGAGCAAGCTGATCGAGTTCTTCGTGAGCTCCAAGCTGCAGACTATCGTGCAGCTGCCTCTGATCAACCTCGTGCAGAGCTTCTGCTTCCTGCTCGATGGCATGCTCAGGTCCATCTCAGCGGACAAGGACCAGGCCGTGCTAGAGAGAGTCTTCCTGTACTGCTTGATGTGGGCCTTCGGGGGCGCGCTGAATACGGACAAGCAGACCGACTTCAAGAAGACCTTCAGCGTGTTCTTCCGGACGCTGAACAAGAACCTGAAGTTCCCCGACGTGGGCACTGTCTTGGACTACTTCATCGAGCCCCTCACGGGCGACGTGGTGACCTGGCAGAGCAGAGTGGAGGGCTTCTCGTCGTCCGCCCCTGTGGCTTCTCTGGGAGCTGTGGTGGTGCCCACTGCAGACACTGTCCGCATGACCTACCTTCTCAACTACCTCGTGCGCAACAATCGCCCAGCCATGTTGGTGGGCTCTGCTGGTACTGGCAAGACAGTGCTGATCAAGGACTACCTGGACTCCCTCAGCGCTACGGACGACACCTTCCGATCGGTCACCATCAACATGAACTTCTACACGGATGCTTATGCCTTGCAGAACCAATTGGAGCAGAACATAGACAAGCGCTCCGGTAAGACGTACGGACCCACCGGAGGCAAGCTGATCTACTTCGTCGACGACCTGAACCTGCCCTTCGTCGAGACATATGGCACCCAGACGCCCATCGCTTTGATGCGTCAGCACATCGACCACCACTCCTGGTTCGATCGCACTGACCTCAGTCTGAAGAAGCATATCGTCGATGCGCAGTATGTGGCGTGCATGAATCACAAGAGCGGTAGCTTCTTCGTCGACCCGCGGCTGCAAAGGCACTTCGTCACCTTCTCCTGTCAGATGCCCGGCGAACAAGACCTCGCCACTATCTTCGGGACTATTCTCGGCAGTCACTTCTATTCATTCGAGAATGCGGTCGTCCATCGAGTCAAGAGCATTACCGACGCCACCATTGCTTTGCATAGAGAGATTAGCGCGAAGTTCCTACCTTCCGCCATCAAGTTCCACTACAACTTCACCATGCGCGACTTGTCTGCCGTGTTCAAGGGCCTACTCAATTCACGGCCCGCGGAGCAGCGGACCCCTATCCAGGTCACTCGTCTGTGGTACCACGAGGTGATGCGTGTCTTCACCGATCGTCTCATCTCTGAAGTGGAGGTCACTCGCTGTAGGGACGTGATTGTCAATGTGGGCAAGCGCTTCATGCAAGACGATGACCCAGACGTGGTGTTTGCAGACCCATGCAGCTTCACCAACTTCGTTAACAACAGTGGCGGCATCAACGACGAGCTGACGAACTACAAGGTCTGCGAAGACTTCAACAAGCTTAAGACGGTACTGGAGCAGAAGCTGATGGAGTACAACGAGACTAAGACCATCATGAATCTGGTGCTGTTCGAGCAGGCGGTGCGCCACGTCACTCGCATCACGCGCATTATATCGTTCCCTGGAGGCAACGCCCTGCTAGTAGGGGTGGGGGGCAGCGGGAAGCAGAGCTTGAGCAAGCTAGCCGCGTACATCTGCCACTTCGAGACTTCTCAGATCTCCATCACTAGCGACTACGGAGTGAACGACTTGAAGGACCACCTCCGGGACCTGTACCGCAAGTCAGCCGTGAAGCCTGGGGACCCCATGGTGTTCCTTCTGACCGACTCGCAGATCACGGACGAGCGCTTCCTGGTCTACATCAACGACTTCCTGAGCTCGGGTCGCATCCCGGACCTGTTCGCCAAGGAGGACTACGACAGCATCTTCGGGTCTCTGCGGCCGGTGGCGAAGGCGGAAGGCGTGCCTGACAACAGGGACTCGATGATGGAGTTCTTCATTAACAGAGTTCGCGCCAACCTTCACGTCATCCTCTGCTTCTCACCGGTCGGGGACACCTTCAGACAGAGGGCTCGCAAGTTCCCTGGCATCATCAACTGCACCTCTATCGACTGGTTCCACGAGTGGCCCAGAGAAGCATTGGTATCCGTGGCCCAGCGCTTCTTGGAAGACATCGATATCGGCGGCCGAGCTGATGTGCGTGATAACATAGCCTACCACATAGCAGAGGTCCATACCTCTGTTGGTGTTGCGTCACTAGAGTACCTGAAGAAGGAGCGTCGATACAATTACACCACTCCGAAGTCCTTCCTGGAGCTAATAGAGTTCTACAAGAGCCTGTTGAAGTCCCGTCGCAACGAGATGTATGAAAGCATCCAGCGACTGGACACCGGGCTACAGACCCTGATGCGGACGAACCAGGACGTGGAGAAGCTGCAGGAGTTCTTGAAGGAGAAGCGCAAAGAGGTGGAGGGCAAGAAGGCTGCTACAGACAAGCTGTTGGAGGCCATGGGACACCAGAGAGCGGAGGCGGAGGCTCAGCAGAAGATCGCTGATGTGGAGAAGAAGAAGGCCGACGAGGCTGCGGGAGAGGCGCGCAAGCTGGAGGACCAGGCTGCCGGAGACCTGCAGATGGCTACTCCCGCACTGGAGGCTGCTACCAATGCTGTGAAGTGTCTCGATAAGGGCAGTCTCACTGAACTGAAAAGCTTTGCAAAACCCCCAGCTGGTGTAGACAAGGTGACCACTGCTCTGTTGATCATGATCAAGGGCGAGAAGAAGGACTTCTCGTGGGAGAATGCGAAGAAGATGATGGCTAAGGTGGACGGATTCAAAGACAAGTTGGAGAAGTACCGCGGAGAAGACATCCCGGAGGATACGATCTCGAAGGTGTCTCCGATGCTGGAGGACCCGGAGTTCACCTTCGAGAAGATGAAGACCAAGTCGGCGGCTGCGGCGAACCTCGCCAACTGGGTGATCAATATAATCCAGTACAACGGCATCTACAAGCGAGTGCGTCCACTGATGGAGTCGTTGGATCAAGCCACGAAGGCCAAGAGAAAGGCAGAGGATGACCTGGCAGTGGTGCAAGCCGTGCTCGACGAGATCGAGTCCAAGCTGGCCGGCCTGCAAGTGGAGTTCATGGCTGCCACACAGGAGAAGGCTCGCGTGGAGCAGGAAGCTAAGGACTGCTCCGACCGACTGGCCCTCGCAGAGAGACTCACGAATGGACTGGCCTCTGAGAAGGAGAGATGGGGGCTCACTGTGGACGGGTTGAGGTCGCGAGAAGTGACTCTAGCAGGGGACGTTATGCTGGCTGCTGCCTTCACGTCATACATCGGTGCCTTCGGAGCGGACTTCCGACTGAAGCTGTGGAAAGACGTGTGGTTGCAGGACATGATCGGCAGAGACATCCCTCTCACTGCGAATGTAGACCCACTCAACATCCTCACGAACGACTCTCTAATCGCCGTGTGGCAGAACGAAGGCCTTCCATCTGATCGGATTTCGATAGAAAATGGCGCGATCATCAGCAACTGCAATCGATGGCCCCTCCTGATCGATCCCCAACTACAGGGCATTCGCTGGCTGAAGAAGCACGAAGAGTTGCGCACCGAGAAGGAAGGGCGCAAGCTGGTGGTCATGAAGCAAGGCGAGAAGATGTGGATGAACAAGATCATCCTGGCCATCCAATCCGGAGACACTGTCATCCTCGAGAACATCGGCGAGAGCTTGGACCCATCCCTCGATAGCGTGCTGACGAAGGCTATTTTTCGCAAAGGAAAGACCCTGTATCTGAAGGTGGGAGAGGAGGACGTGGAGTATGACGTGAGCTTCCGCCTCTATTTGCAGACGAAGCTGTCCAATCCCCACTACAAGCCGGAGATATCCGCTCAGTGCACCATCATCAACTTCATCGTGACCAGAAAGGGCTTGGAGGATCAGCTGTTGGCCACCATCGTGTCGGAGGAGCAGCCAGTGCTAGAGGAGACGAGGAACGAACTGGTGCAAGCCTTCAACACCTACAAGATCCAGCTGAAGGAGCTGGAGGACCAGTTGCTGGAGAGGCTGGCCAACGCCCCTGAGGACATCCTCAGTGACATCCCGCTGATCGAGGGGCTGGAGGCGACCAAGCAGACTGCGACGGAGATCAATGCGGCTGTCGCGAAGGGCATCGAGACGGAGATAGGCATCAACCAGGCGCGAGAGGTGTACCGCTCAGTAGCCCTGGAGGCCTCTCTGCTGTACTTCGTGTTGCTACAGCTGTGCTACGTCGACCACATGTATCAGTACTCGCTGGACAGCTTCACCATGTTCTTCCTGAAAGCTCTGAAGATCGCTCCACCAGAGTCGATGCCTACGGATCGCGTGCTGAGTCTGCAGGCCACTTTGCGGTGGACCATCTTCACGTGGGTCGTGCGCGGACTGTTCGAGAAGCATAGACTGGTGTTCTTAACCCAGATGACCCTGAGTCTCATGCAGTCCGGGATAGTGGGCGAGGAGGCGGGTTTTACTTCCGAGGGCCTGCGGTTCATGCTCTTCGGACCCAAACTGGGTGATGACAAGTCTCCTCTGTCGTGGGTCTCGGATGTCACGTGGAGTGGGATCCGCACTCTGTCACTGATCGAAGGCTTCGAGAAATTGCCTGCCGACATAGAGGAACAGACAGCTAGATTCCTCGAGTGGTATCAACACTTCACTCCTGAGTCTGAGCGACTTCCAGGTTCGTGGCGTGATTTGGACAAGAAGCCCTTTCAGAAGCTGCTGATCATCCGAGTTCTGCGACCCGACCGTGTCACTGCTGCCCTGTCCAACTTCATCCGCGACATACTACCGAAAGGCAAGGACTATGTGGAGTGCGACTCTGAGCTGAATAGCTTCCAGATACTAGAGCAGTCGTTCGAGGACTCGTCTCCCACCATCCCTCTGTACTTCATCCTATCCCCGGGGGCCAACGTCGTGTCCGATGTGGACAAGCTCGCTCTGAAGGTGGGCAAGAGCAAGGGTGTCGACTACCACAACATCTCACTGGGTCAGGGACAGGACAAGATAGCCGAAGAGCGACTGGACGTGGGTAGCAGACAGGGCCACTGGGTGTTCCTCAACAACGTGCACTTGATGCCTCGCTGGCTGACCACCTTGGAGAAGAAGCTCGAGGAGTACGCAGCGCACGGCTTCCACCCGGAGTTCCGTCTGATGTTTTCCTCCGACCCATCCAACAGCATCCCCGTGTCCATCCTCGACCGGTGCATCAAGATCACCTCCGACCCACCCTCAGGACTCAAGGCCAACCTCAAACAAGCATTCGCGTGCTTCTCGAGGGAAACATACGAGGAGCTGGAGTCCCGCACGAAGGGCATTCTATTTGGCTTGTGTCAGTTCCATGCGGTGATGGTGGAGAGGAAGAAGTTCGGCGCGAAAGGCTATAATATGATGTACCCCTTCTCGGTGGGAGACTTGGTCAACTCGGCTTCCGTGCTCAGGAACTACATGGAGAGCGCGCCTGCAAAGGTACCGTGGGCTGATCTACGGTACCTGTTCGGAGAGATCATGTATGGTGGACACATCGTCAACGACTTCGACCGACTGTTGGCCAACACGTATCTGGACTTCTATATGAAAGACGAACTGCTTGAGGAAATGGCCATGTATCCATACTTGGAGGTCGGTAGTGGGGTGGAGGCCTTCAAAGCCCCATCCACTTCCTCCAACTACGACATCGTGATCGAACACGTGGAGGAGGAGTTGCGCACGGAGACTCCCCTGGCCTTCGGACTGCATCCTAACGCGGAGATCGGGTTCCGCACCCAGACCTCCGAGGAGTTGCTGCGGATCGTGCTGGAGTTGTCAGCTTCTTCCGGAGATGGCTCCAACACCGAGGGGCAGGACAGTCAGCAGATGACCGAGCTGGCGATTCAGGACATCATGGAGACACTGAGGGATGTCAAGTTGGAGACGGACTCTATCCCCATGGAGGACGTGGGTCCCTTCCAGAACATCATCCTGCAGGAGTGCGATCGCATGAACATACTGGTCGCAGAGATAATACGGTCTCTGGTAGAACTAGATTTGGGATTCAAAGGTGACCTCACGGTGTCGGATGCGATGGAGGAGCTAGGCAATAGCTTGTATTTGGACAGGGTGCCTAAGCGATGGGAGATGCTGGCATATCCTTCCTTGCGATCTCTAGGAGCATGGATCGCTGACTTGGTGAATCGCATTTCCCAGTTGAATGATTGGGTTGCCAGTCCCACTGACACACCTGTCGTGACGTGGCTGCCCGGATTGTTCAACCCGCCCTCGTTCCTGACAGCGATCATGCAGATTGCGGCGCAGACACAGAGCTTGGAACTCGATAAGCTCACTCTGCTCACAGACGTGACGAAAAAACTCGCTCCTGAAGAGTTCACCACTGCGGCGAAGGATGGGACCTATATCAGCGGTCTCTATCTGGAGGGAGGATCGTGGAACATACACGCGGCCGTGCTGGAGAGCAGTAAGCCCAGGGAGATGTTCTGCCAGCTGCCAGTGATCAACATACGCCCCGCCGTGATAGACAAGTTCGACACCGGGACTTTCTTGTGTCCAGTCTACAAGACTCAGCAGAGGGGACCAACGTACGTGTTTTCTCTGCAGCTGAAGACGAAAGCTGACCCTGGCAAGTGGGTGCTGGCAGGAGTGGTCTCCATCATGGATATATTATAGAGTGATTAGTGG
>Ga0138291_1021164_pt1 | contig 14134 bp, 1 predicted proteins | sample S_140625_E_mt_FD_106912 | JGI IMG/M metagenome (GOLD analysis project Ga0138291, IMG submission 106912) | Freshwater microbial communities from Lake Simoncouche, Canada - S_140625_E_mt (Metagenome Metatranscriptome) | ecosystem: Environmental > Aquatic > Freshwater > Lake | place: Canada: Quebec... | reverse complement strand
CTTAAATCAAGGTATTTCATCGCATCACTTATGATATAGCATCACTCTGTAACTTATACAGTACATATCATGAGTAGTTAACTAGTGGCACACAATAAAGACACTCCTCTTAATATCCAATGCAACGGCTTCTGATGCAGTGAGGCTAGCTGGATGGAGAATATCAGATACCGATCGGTTCGTGATGGATACTTGTAGACCGGACAGTCATATGGTCCAGAGGGGCCGTAGCTGCTGTTACTGGAGACAGTCTTCTTGGTTGCTTTGGTGAGTGCAGACACAAGGATGACTGGCAGCAACGTGAATAGCTTCTTCGGAGCGCTCTCACATAGCGTGCTCTCACTCATGCTCCATGCAGCTCCATCCAGATACAGTCCATGTACATACACACCCTCCCTAGGCGCCGCCTTCACATGCTCAAAAGTGTGCTCAGTGACTTCAGCGTGTAAAACAACCGAATCCAAAGCCCAATTCTCTGCTTTATGAGCTCGAGTAATTTCTTGTTGGACAGCAGTTAAAAACCCTTGTGGATTGAAGAATCCAGTCATCCAGAAAGACACCGGACGGCCAGTCTTCAACCAAGCACGATACTGTTCGTCACGTTGTAACAACCCACTGTACCACATGCCGAGACTAGGAGTCAACCATGACAACTCATCACCTGCCGGACTGTAGAGCCATAGCTTAGGGACTCTCGCATCGAACACTGCATTGATGGAATCCATGATCTCTCCAGTCACGACCACCTCACCACGGATAGCTTGCTTGATGATGAGCAGAGTTAGTTTGACTTTATCAATTGCTGCTTGCAGTCGTTGTACTTCTTGATAGAGGAATATATTAAGAGGCACAGTGAAGCTACCCATAGCATTGATCCTCTCCTCGTATTCATCTTCGATGTAATCAACAGGAATCGTAGCCAACAGCTCTTCACACTTCTCGTACACTTGTTCTTCTCTTGTCTTCCCACCCGTAGATCCACTGGATTGTTTCGGTTGGGTCTCAATTATGGTGTCCAATAGTTGAGTCACCTCTTTGAATCGGAAAGTAAGATCGGCATTGGGATGCAACCCTAGTATCTCTGGCGAGTCAATATCCGGGAATTGTTGGATATATGCCATATAATCATCGGAGTCACTGTAGTTGTGGATTTTATAGATGAAATTCTTTGGGATCTTGTTGATCAAGTGATCAGGATTAAATTTGAAAGACGGGTTCAATGTCTGCTGTGATATCCAAGCCTCTGTATACGCGGAGAATAATCTACGATCGAAATCATCGGTGATACGACCACCATATTGAACCTCTCCAGCCATATACTGTAGAGTCGACCATGATAGAGTGGACTGTTCTAGATGCTTCTCTAAGAACATGATGGTCGCATTCAGATCTCCATCATTGAATTCATATGGGACGCACCAACCCAAAGGTCCAAATTTTCTTCTCTCCTGTACGACACTATGAGTGAAACAGAGAGTAAACAGTAAAGTACGCCAAGTAGCCGTTTCGATTCTTTCCAATCGATCTTGATCCACGATAACTGTGTACGATCTCTGCAATCCAGCTCGTAAACCCTTCGGTGGCTCATTGGTGACCTTTGTTGACATCTGTAGTAAGCCAATCGAGAATTTATGATGCGTCTCAGTAGTTATGAAAAGACGGAAATCAGGACTGCATTGACTCTCCGGTAATTTCAATCGTAAGAATATATCCTCCAAGGAGTCAATGAAGTCTAGTCCAAGGTGACAGTTCTGTAGTAGTACCCAGGAACCATTCGAGGTCGCAGTGTTGATAGCCTTCAATGCAACAACATCTTGTCCTTCACCCATACTAACGCATTCAATAGTACGACGCTTACGACGAGCTAGTGTCTCAATGGAATCTGTAGGGTCTGCACCAGCTGACAATAGGAATATCACCGGAGTTGTTGCTTCCATCTCCTTATACACAGTGTCGACAGTATCTGTTGCTGTCTCGGTGTATTTCGGACCCATAGCAGGTAGTTTACCTCCGGGGACATCGATGAAGTCAATCTTTCGGATGAAGTCATTCACAGCGAGTAAAGTACGATCTTCACGTAAGCATCTAACAGCTAAGAGGCGATAGAAATTGAGACTAACATCATCTTCACCCATATACTTGGCTTCAAGTATAGGCACAGGAAACTTCTCAGGTTCATTTTCATTGTACCATGCCAGTAGCTGAGGCTCACCAGAAACCATATCATCAACGATACTCTTGAACATCGAGCTAGACATGGACAGCTGAAGCACGTGTAGCCATGACTCATTGCTCATCCAATTGAAAGGTTTCGCTCGGGATTGTGTAATGTCTAATGCACTACCTCCTCTAAGGAACAAATTGATATTACGCATGTCTAACTTACCAGCAGTTATCAATATCTTGAATGCAACCATCAGTTTGAAGCTGGTCTTATCACGTTCATAGAGTCCACGATTCACATATCGATAAGTTATGTATGTCATCGTGTCAATGATATTGTTGACTCGCTTACTTGCCAAGTTCGCCTTTTCTGCTAATTCCATGGATCGATCAAATAGTAACTGGAACTGATCTAGTGAAGTCTGATACATCACATTCACTTTGGACATATCGACGATAGAGAAGTACAATACGGAGCCTCGAGTAGCTACTGGACGATACTGCTCTCTCTTTTCATTGATATTCCTACGCATTTCAGCTGCAGATGATAACTTTTCCTTCACATCAGTGGACTTCAGCTTAGTATCGGCAAGGACGGTAATCAATTCCTCATCATCCAACAAATTTCCAGTGTTCTCAGTCAAGCGTTCTAGAAGCATCTGATCTAATCGAACCAAAGACTTGGTGTTCCCATTAACTTCCTCTAAAACAGACTTCAGTGACTCCTCTAATGATCGCTGCTCCTTTTGAATCACTCTACCAAGCAGTTGCTCCTCTAATCCTTTCTGTGTCACCGTGAAGTCGACAATAGTACACTTCGATTGTTCCTCTGGAGAGAAGTGAGGGTTTGGTAATCTCGTAACGAGGTACATCATAAAGTCGTCAACATAGTCACACATCTTCCCACCCATAGTGATGTACTTTGATTTGCCCTTAGTCACGATCTGCTTTTCGAGTACAGGTGTCAGTAATGGGTCCAATTCTTCCTCTACTCCAGCGATGATCAACGCTTTACCCTCCGCCATACAGAATTCCACTTGTTCTCTGAATCTAGGATTACTGAAGCTCGTTGTTCCGAAGTTAGGCAAGCGACTATCCTCATAGTTAGAGATCCAATTCAATGCTTGTCCTTGAGGATCGATAAGAAGAGGATATCTCGAGCTCCTTGTCACCAAGATACCATTCTGAATGGACAATGGATCAGTAGGTAGACCCGCTAGATTCCAATCACCGATGGTTCCTATGTCAGCTAAGAAGTTAGTCAAGTCGATATTCGATGAGAAAGGAATGTGTCTTTCTCGTAGGTCCGAAGTGAGTTTATGGTGGATCAGATACTCGCGGAAGTCTTGATTAAATGGTCCGCAGTAAGCTACGAAGGCACATGCTAATGCTACGTCTCCAATTAACTGCATTTTAGTATTCGCGAACTCTTCCCGATCATTATTCCAGCGAGTCCTCTCACCACTCAAACCCGATATCAATGAAGTGGCTTGTTCCATTCGCTTCCGAGTGTTCCTCGCATTCTCTTCAATAGCACGCTTAGCTGCTAGCTGCTTATCAAAGTCCACCTGTAATCCTCCAAGCACATCCATACATGCTTTCAATCGCATCTCAGCCTTAAATAAGTCCCGCTCTGCATCTTGTAGCTTCGCTTCAGCTAGTCGCAATGCCTCTAGTTTAGGCTTCACGATCTTAGATGCTTGGTTATAATCAACCATGGCTCGACACCATGTACATAAGCCTTCAGCTGCACGAGAAGCATTTCTAGCTGTTAAAGGTGTGAAACCTTCCAGTGATAAGTAAGGAGCCATCAACTCTACCGTCTCATCATTGATAAAATCTTTCTCTTTTTGAGAAAATGTCGTGATAACTTGTAAGAACCTCGTGTCTGCAAGCAATCCCCCCTGTACAATCTTATAACTGTCTTTAACAAACATAAAAGTTTTCTTGTCTTTACCCACACCGAGAGTTACTTCTGCAGGTTCGACTTTGACTAATGGAGTCATCTTCAACAGACTAACACAATCGAAGATCAATTTAATGATATCCGAAGGCTTGCCTAGTTTCTTCAACTCATTCAAATCATTTGGTTTGATCGAGTTCACTGCACGATCTGCCTCATCAAGGAAAGGTTGAGCAAGTGCTAAGTCCTCTTCAGCATCCGCTTTCTCACCTGCTATACGTTCAGCATCAGCTTGACAAATTTCCTTAATTTTAGAAACAGCATCAGCTTCCTTCTTCGCATCCATTGAACTCAATTCTAACTTACCAAGCATTTCATTTGTTGCTGCTTCAGATTTCTTCAATTTGATTTCTTCTTCAGCTAAAACAAGCTTCATTTTCTGAACATCTTTACCACCTGATTCAAGCTTCTCCAGTCCAATTTCAACACGACTCGCTTTCGTCACGATCTCAGCGGATTTCACATTATACATGATGCGATAATCATTGAGGAATTGTAGGAAGCTCTTTGGTGTCTGATACACATGTCTCCTCATCTTCATGAAGTACTCATCACATGAATCTACAACTGTCTTATGCACTATACCCATATGAACGATAAGAGCTGACTTGGTATCACCCGAGCAGTCTAAGTTCATCTTAGAGATATATCCCTCACTCACAGCCACTAGGGCTTCTTTAGGCCACGCTAAGAACCAATCAATTGTGCATCCAGCAGTAATTCCAGGGAATTTTCTAGCTCTTTCAGGAAACTTAGCAGAAACTGGTGACATACATAATACAACATGAAGGTTACTGCGGACTCTATCAATGAAGAATTTAACAAGATTATCTGGAGACTCTACGAAGTTAGGCACTTGTTTGATCGCTATTGTACGTAACTCCGATGCCATCACCATTAGCTCATCCTTAGGGATCAGATTAGATACCTCTCCTGTAGTGAGGATAGAGTTAATAACCTCAAGGAAGCTCTCATCTTTGATCTCCGCTTCAGTGAATAGGAAAGTAGTCTTTTCTCCTTTCTGACCACATGCCTTGTACATGACTCTGATGTCATCTAATAGACTGTTCATATTATAAGTCTTCGTGATAGCGATCTGAAATAAGTTGTAACCTGCGCAGTATGAAGCAAGTCGTGTCAGTGACTGCTTACCACTACCCCCAACACCCACTAATAGGATACATCCCTTTGGCATTCCAAGGCTTCTCGAAATACGCATCAAGTGCTTCAGGGCATCATCGAAGAGAATGATATTCATTTGTCGAGATGGATATTGTTCATTATACTTGCCCGCAAACATCTGAACTCTCTCCCTAATGCTGCTCAAAGAGCCTCCTAACTCATATATCTTCGGTGCCTCGGCTACCAAAGCACCATCTTCATCATATTCATCATCACGGAGGAAATCCACGAAAAAGATCTCAGAGTCCTTGACATCATCGTAGATTATGTCATTGTCCACAGTCCGTTGCGATGTTTTGGATGGGCTAGGATTCGGCTTCACAGGGACTACCTTTGGGTCTTTACCTTTTGCACCCTTGGGATCAATGGACTTAGGATCAATTTTAGTCGCTCTCGATGCATGAGAGTGTAGATTGGGTGAAAGACCAGAAGTTGCTGCTACGTGGAATAACTCTTTAGAGAAAATCTCGATTTGTTCTTTGAAGAGTTCTTTGTCCTGTAAAGTTGTCAGCTTGTCACTGAAGACTCGCTCCAATTCATGACGCCATAGATAGATCAGGGACTTAGTATCGGGAACACTCATACGTGGAGTACGCAATATGCCTTGGAAGACACGAGACAACTCTCGGAGTGTGAACGTGTAGTGGAATTTACTAGGTGACGGCAATAGCTTCTTGCGAGTCCAGTCCCATATCCCGACGGTTACATTCGGTAGAGCAGTGATGATCTTCTGGAAGAACGGAGCGACTCCTTTGAATCTACCCACTAACATCTGTCCATAAATCTCATTGATTGCTTGTGAGGATGGCAAGATCATATTGAACACGAAGAAATGTCTCTTTAGTCTGTTCGGTATATCCTGTCTACCTCCACTAGGATGACCCATCGCTGCGACATATTGTAAATCCTCACATACTTTAATGTCTCCGCGCTTATCTTTGTCAAGGAAGCAGAATCCAGATGTTTCTACTAGCTGTCGTACCAACTCTAAAGTGGGTTGATCACCCCAACTGTTCTTCTCAGGCATGCTTAGATCATCCAGGAAGACAGTCATCTTCTTGCCACCTGGAGGACCAAAGCTTTTACCTCCACGTTTATCTAGCTCCAATTCAATGGTAGTTTGTAGTAAAAGCGGACTTGTAGCAGATGAGCAACAGATCTTCTTAATGCGCATAGTATCGCTTTGAATCCGGTCAAAAAACATCAATGCAGTTGAAGTCTTGGCAGTACCACTACTACCAGTCATGAGAGCGCCTCGATTCATTCGATGTAATTGCTCTAAAATATACGACGCACGAGTTGTTTCAACAGTAGGTACTAACATGTTCGAGAAATCTGGGTCTTCGATCATAGTAGGATACTCCCAATATGGTGTTGCCCATCGCTCCCAATCCATCGAGTCAGTATTCACCTTGTATTCAAATAACGTGTCGCCAGGGAACTCAAATACTGGTAAATATCCAACATTACCTTGAGCTGAAGTAGTCTTGATGTATTGCGTGAACAAGACTCTATCATCGATCTCAAGTAGTCCACCGACTGACCATGTCAAAGAATATAAGAACAATCTCTCCAATTCAATAGCTAGCGCATCATTATTAGTTGCTAGATCAGAAATACCTAACAAACTATCTAATAGATAGCAGCATCCATCGATTATGCCGACACGACTACATGTCACGACAGGCTTGCAAGAGCGTTGGATGAAGTGGAACAAATGACCGTAAGATTTAGGTCCAGTACAAGTACCCACATACTTAAGGAAACAAGCAGCAAATGCTTGAGCTACATTCGGTGCTTTCTTATTCAACCAAGACTTGAGAATAGGTTCCCAATCGAGGTCACTCTCAGAGACGAAGATGATACCAGCACGAGATACGGTGGCTGGTGAAGCATTTCTCAAATCCTCAACTTCAAACAACAGCTTCACATTATCTGTCATGGGAACACGATCTCCATTTGCCAGAGTCAATATCTTGTTATCATCGAGTACTGTATTCAGATTCTCAATCCATAGAGCATCTACTGGTCCATCGCATACGATCCACTGTATGTCTTTTCTATTACGGTCATTGAACTTCGCCCACATCGAAGCGAATACTCCATCCAACCACTCACCAGAGAGCTTATCAGTCTCACCGAACATTTCTTCAGCTCGAATAGCTTTCGGATTCATACGTGTACGCTTATGAATGATTCCAGTAGTGCTCGATAGAGAGTCTTGAAGGCAACTAATGATTCTGGACTTACCAGATCCAGCTGGACCCACCATCATGATGCCGTGGCGTACGATAGTAGTTTCGTACAGCTGTACCACTTTAGTACACCATGAGTCATGGAATATCAACTTCTCAGCAGTTACGGATGCTCGTAAAGCAGCTTTCAATTCCGAGTGTTCTTGACCCAATGGCATACCTAATGCCGGAAACAAATCGGAAATTAGAGATAAAAACAGTGGGACATCTTGAGCGACTAGCTTCGACAGATTCATATCTCGTAGACATGTCATCAACAAGATCTCTTCGGGGTCACCGATACGATTCCGTTTGATTTGTCCTGCAGTACGTAGAACTGATAAGATATTCCGTAATCCAAAGTCGTAGTGTTTCTGCTTAGACAATTGTTGCTCACAAAGAGCATAAAGGACTGCAAATTTACGTGCTAACTCGGCGAAAGATTGATAGCCAACAGAACATAGCTTCACTTTAATAATAATTTCTCGATCAGGAACCATCATGGCGACACCGCGGAATAATGCTTTTAGATTCTCAGGTAGTTCTTGTCGACCCTGATAACCGGGATTCATTGTGATGAAGTAACCAACATGCGCATTCAAAATGATATCTTGAACATCACCAGGGAAAGTAAAGCTTGGCAGACGAGCTCTTTTTGCATTCGTGATAGCAAGAATTTGTTGGGCAACCACAGACAACACCGGTAGCTCAATTCGATTGAATTCATCGAAGCATCCCCATAATCCTGCTTGGCATAGACCTTTGAAGATACGAGCCATGTCAGTGAAGCGCTGTTGATCAGTGCAGTTGGTTACAACAACGAACACTCCCAACGCTCTACCGAGGTCTTTTACAGTCTCCGTCTTCCCAGTACCCGCAGGACCAGCCGGAGCTCCACCTAGACACATCCCCATCGCTTGGGACAGAGTTATGAAACATCTATCGGTAAGCGGAGTAATAACCAAACGCTCTTTGCAACCCAAGTACTCATTGTTATACTTGTATTCGACATCACAGATAGAGATCACACAAGCTCCATGACCATGCTCATCACTGGAGTTATTCTGCCATGCAAATCGAGTTTGTTTTAACCATTCGAAATCATTGGCATCAGTAAGCTTCTTTTCCTTGAAGCGCTTCGTCAGGTCAGCGAACACATCTCTCTGATGCACCTGGATTGTGACGAGAGTCTCAACCTTGATTCGATTGATCTTCGACCCTAAGTCTTCCAAGCACCAACTGGAAAGGTCTTGAAGAGTTGCAAGCTGAGATCGCAATGTCTCCACCATCACTTGCTTGTTCCCTCTGGCTTTACTCAGAGCTTCAGTACATTGATTTGTCCACATCAACTGCAATCCAAGTAAAGCTAGTTGTCCACATGTTTTGTTAACAAACTGACGTAATGGCTGCAGCAAACACTCTAGCGAGGCGATCTCACACAACTTCTTCAGGGATCGTTGCATCTCACGCTCTAATTCACCCAACCAATCCTCAATATTTCCATTAGCCTTCACAAATTTATTCAATTGAATGATTTCCTTGGCATTACCAATGATGGACTGCAATTCGATGATCTGCAGCTTATCAGCCTTGCTGTGAGTGACTCTATCGATGCTGTCAAAAACCTTCTCATAGTAAGGTTGCATCTGTTGAGGGTCTGATCCCTGCGATAGAATGAGTAGCAGAACTGGATTCGAAACGAAGTAGAAGCGAGGGAACTTCGATCTCTTCTGTTCTAAATATCCCTCCAAAGACTTCTGACACTTCTCAAGCTCACTGTATAACACTGGAAGGGTCGTACGAAGCAATTCGTTGCTACAACAGGCAATGACTTGCTTCACCTCGGCAGCACGGGTCATTAGCTTCTCCCAGTCCTTATTGATCTTCGAGAACTTCTTCGCTTCCAATGGCATCTGTTTAGCAATATCTCCACCGAGAAACACACTTTCCAAGCTTGTCCACAGCATCTGTACCTTAACCCACATTTCTAAAGTATCAGCAGTGTCTGATAATACAGTTAAGAACTTCTGCACTTCTTCCCGGAAAGGAGCGACATGTCTCACACTCAATAGAGACTGTAGCTGCAATTGAGCCTCCTCCAGCTCTTCAATCACGAAGCCGAAAGCCTTCAATACTGGAATATCTCGATTCTTCCACATGGAAAACTCAAAGCTTGCTAGAGCCCAATGCTCCTTCATTTCATGCACTCTTTTCTCAATCTGCAGCTGCTTGTCCGCACCATCACAGATCTCCTCAACTTCCTCCTTGAACTGAATAATACTTGACTCTAGTATATGAGATAGAGAGAAGTTCTCGTCTTCAAATGGTAGCGATGTCTTCGTGGCCACCAGCAGTCCATTGATTTCGATCCAGTGCCTGGGTTTGATGGATGGTTTACTGAGACCAAGCAAGAGTGGTTGGAGCAGCTGCAGGTCGGATATCTTCACACTGATAATCTCGTATGCTTGCCAATCCCTTAACTTCTTCGGTAGCTTCTTGATACGAGCATCATAACCGAGTACGATCTCAGATATCGTAGCTACTTGTGCAGGTACATCCTCCCATTGCAGAACACTCCACAGCTTCAAGCTTGCAAGCACATCGACATAGATGCTATATAGCTGATCAATCAAGGTGATGTCTTTGCGAGTCTTGATGACCTCACTGAATCTAGTCGGACGAAGAGCGAACAATTCTTCACCAGCTCTATACATCTCCATCTTCCTCTCTCTCGATACAAGCTCTTCTTTGAACTTTTTCAACTTCTCTAAAGCTAAAGCAGCCTTGATACCTGGCGTCATTGGACCATTTGTCTCAAAATCTTTTCGGAATGCTCGAATGTCCATACCAAACTCACGAATATCATGAATAAGCTGCTTTTTGTATGTCCCCTGTACTGCACTTAATCCCTTTGCAACTGAATCCGCATGTTCAACTACTTTACGCCAACTAGGGAGCAAGTTAGCTTTCTGTTCGATCTCCTCTCGATTGATGACCCCACCTTGAAGATAGTGATCTAGCATCGAGTACATGTCTAGAATTGGTGAGATATCCTGTTGGATTGAAGACTCCTTCTCTCGTACCTCTTTCAAAATAATCATCACATAGCGCAATGTGTCTAAAGACTCCACTTCAACATTTAGTTTATTCGTTAATCCTCTTAAATATTCATATAGTTTCGCCATTGCATCCCTAGCTAGTTTATGCACTTTAGTCGAGTACGACACCTTCCATTGTTGTGTTTCATTGATCAATGTCTTCTTGATGTTCACAGTGTTAAGTTTCAACGAACCAATTATACGTGAACTACGAATCGAATTAATTTCATTCTCTAGATTCATGAATTTTAGTAATTCCGCTTCGAAGTCAGCCAAGGATGGATTAGTCTTCATAAAGGCTCGATAAGAAACATCTGGTTCTTCCTTCCACAGCCAATTATACTTATCGAAGCTCACTAAATAGTCATGTACGATGTTGCGAGTACCAAACATAGCACCTGTCAGTAATAAGACCACCTTCACTATCTCTACATCTTGACCCATAAGTTCAAAGAATGACACTCGATTTCTCTCGGGGAGATGACTTTGTCCCCATTGCCACATCTTCTTCATCGCACCAAATACTGCTACCGCGGCTAGGTTGATAGAGTTCTGAATCTCATCAAGTGTTGGACTAAGTTTTACGGAAGGAACAGCAAGTTGCACATCTACTTCAAAAAATGGCTCTAGTTTATTATCGTGTCCGATGCGATAGCAAGTACGCTTCTTCAAATGACTTAGAGATACCTTGACACAATTGAGTAAGGCTTGATAGGTCATCGAACTGAAATGAGATTGTAGCTCTTCGATGTCGACAATTGAGGCTTGAGTCACACTAGGATCAACGTAGGATGATGAAGTGATGATACCGATCAAATCATTCACTGCATTCTCAACTTCAAGATTACTATTAGACAGTTTATGTGTACAAGCTTTGACTGAAGCCTCTTGGATGGCTACGAATTCATCTAAGGTAACAGCACGAGACTCCGGTAGAGACACAAGGATCGTACGACTAACTTGCTTCAAATTCTTGGTGATTCTATTCTCTACAATGTCATTGATCTTCAGTACCATCTCCTCTAAACGCTTTAATCCCGAATAGATACTATTCTTATATTGATCTATGTTCATGCTGGTCCAGGTAAGGGAGACCATGCCAGGACGTAGCTTTAAGTCCAACGTACGGATATATGGAGCTAGTAATTTAGTAGTAACAGGAATAATCCTTGCAGTGATACGCTCATATTCACTTAACATGAACTTCAGGTCGTTGTAATATGCCTTAAAAGTCTCTTCTTGCAGCAGGACGATCTTCGCTTCCTCTGGGATATCAATACCCAGCTTCACGAGACACTTAGCTTCACGAATCAACTGGAATATTTCCGAATCGAAGTTCACAAATAATTTCCCATTCTTCTTGTTACGTATAATTAATGTAGCATGTAGACCAGCCTTTGCAGCTTCTAGACTAGACGACCATGCTTCATACCAAAGGTATTCGAAAGCAATCAAGGTGCGAGCTACTTTATTGTAGGTGCGAACAATTTTCTTCGAGTCTTTCGAAGCAAGAAGACCCGAGTTGCCTTGGAACTTATTCATCGGATCTTCAATCTTACGTAACAAATGTCTCGCCCAAGTAATGTTGCCTGACACTGGAGGCATGTTGCGGGAAATCGGAGGATTCTGCTTGTTCCTCTCGTAGATTTGTTCGATCTCTAGCAACTCTTGACCATAATTATTAAAGATAACGGATAGCTTAGAATCTAAATCAGTTCTTAAATTCTCGCGATGTAGGATCGTTTGATAGTTCTTCAACAGTATCAACGACTGTTCGATGCTGCCAATACTCTCGAACGATCGATTGATGAACTGCTGCAGTGTCAGCTCTAACTCAGTCATCTTGACATTAAAATCCACATAATCACGATCGAATTTATTAAGATGGAAATCTAATAAATCGTGTCCTTTAGCACGGAATGTCATCACAATCTCACGAAATGCAGCGATTAGAGGGTCCAGTCCTTCGAAGCGATGCTGCTCGAGGGATTTAAATTGCTGCATCGTACTGAACATATCCATCAATTTGATAAGGCGACGACAGAATAAATCGAACTTCCCAAAGATTTGAGTCTCTGAAAAATCGAACTGCCTCCCTTTGGGCATGGTGAGTAGCTTCTCCTTGGTCTCACGATACTGCTCCTGGTACTGCTCATTGAGCTGCAGACACTTCTCTATCTTCTCCAATAGACTAGGTAGATCTTTCTCCCATACCTTATCCGAGTGATCCTTTCCATTGATGCATAGCTTACATGATGTGATCATCTGATTGGTGATCTTCATGAATAGCTTGGTGACTCGCTCATTGGTGCCGAAGTATCTAGCTATAGTGTGGATCATTTTGACTCCATTGATCAGTCCAGGTAGCACTTCGATGATAGCAGCAGGATCGTTGCCATAGAGTGGATCAAAGAATCTCTCTAGAGTAGATAAGTACTTCACATTATCCTTCGCCTCGTTAGCCGCCTCGGTGATCTGTACATCGATCTCTCGCCATTGGGTTAGCAGAGTTGATACTCGTTGGAAGTCGATCAATCCGTTGTTCTCCGAGTAACGGTTGGCTGCTGATAGTACAGCGATCACTGATCGAACGGATTTACTCTTCAGTTGCTCAGTGATGGAGTTCAATCTCAGCATCCTGCTTCTCCAATACTCGAGCTCAGTATCTGGACCAGAATCGACCGTTTCCCATCGACTGCGATCACTGTCATCTAGGTATCTCTCAATCTTCGTGCACCAATCCTGTAATAGATTCAGTGAGTTCATGACTAATGTGGGGTTGTTAGCAGCAGCACTGCCTAGCTCTTCAACGCGTTCATCAGGTTTCTTCAGATCAATCCCTCCACTTATGCTGCGGATGCTCTCCTGTAGACCCTTGGTGAACATGTCGATGCTCTGCATGAACTCATTCTTCTGTTCCGATGATGCACTACCCCATAGGTTGGGACCCATGCTCGATATCAATGGCTTATAAACACATCTCATCATCACTTCGAATGACTCTAGTGGTTCATGGATCACACCAAACGTTAGCGCTCCATCATTAATCTTCTCAGGGTCTATAGCTACCCTCTCACTGTTCCCTTTCTTGTTCTTCAAGAAGTAGATAGCTGCTTTAGGTAAATACTCTACTTCATTCACATGGACACGTAACCTATCTCTGAGAGAGTCGACATCTACATGCTCTTTCATATTCCCCGGCTTACTCTTTAGAGCTGCTGCTTTACTCTCCAACTCAATCTTCTGTGATGCCGCTGTTTCGAAAGTGATGATGATTTTTGGTGGTCCTTCTGCAGTAAAGAATAAATTGATCGCTGACAGCACCATATCATCAAGCATCATGTCTTCAACCAAGTTCTCATTATCAAAGCCGAAAATATCAGCAATTTTGCCTATCATGTAACGATGTCTCGCCAACAACGCCATAGCAATGAATTACAAAGCTATATCACACAGTCGCAAGCTTCAAACTTGATGTTTGTTGTTAACTTAAT
>Ga0138291_1044913_pt1 | contig 14347 bp, 1 predicted proteins | sample S_140625_E_mt_FD_106912 | JGI IMG/M metagenome (GOLD analysis project Ga0138291, IMG submission 106912) | Freshwater microbial communities from Lake Simoncouche, Canada - S_140625_E_mt (Metagenome Metatranscriptome) | ecosystem: Environmental > Aquatic > Freshwater > Lake | place: Canada: Quebec... | reverse complement strand
TCATCAGCAACATTGTCAACTCATCTCATCATATCATCAGCAATATTGTCAACTCATCTCATCATTTCTTATATTATCAAACTCTATCTTATCATAATCTTAAGTCTAACGCTACAATATACTCATACTACTCACACGATGTTATGACAGGTACTCATCATATGACACTATAATGATTGAAGTATTAACGATGATACAATGCAGCATAACTACATTCACTTTAAGTATCAATATTCAAACAAAGTGCAACTCCCTGTAGTACCCAATGCGATGAGTGTTCAATAGTTGCGAGATCAGCTTCGAACACCATACCAACACCCATCGCATTCTTCCTAGCTTGAGTTACGTAGACAGGAGTACGGAATGTGTTATGTAGCTTCAGCTTGGATGCTTCGATTGGGATCACTTGCATGATGGGGATATCGATCACCAGTACTTTTGGGTCTTGAGTCCGTAATACACTCTTCTCTAGATCCCAGCCAGCACCTTCAAGATATAAACCACTCACATAACATCCGGACTCTAGAGCTTGTAAGCCGATCTCACTCGTATGTCTTGTTACTACAGTGTAGAGAGTTGACTTATCCAGAGGCCATCCTCGGATTCTACATGTAGTTTGGACAAGAGCTGTGAGATAAGATTCAGGGATATGAAGTCCAGACAACCACATCACCACTGGTTCTCCTTTGTTGATCCAAGCATCATATTGTTCATGCCTATGAGTGAAGTGACTCATCCAGCTGCCTAATGCTTTCTGTGTATCTGGACATAACCGTTTCCACATACTTGGTAAGAAACCATTGAATAGCGAATCACCTAATGCGTCGAGATCATCAGACATACCGATCTCCCCTACCAATGCTTTCTGGAGGTTAAGTAATGATACGGCCATCTTTAGTACTAAGTTATTCCACCTCTCTAACTCCTGCATCAACACTACCTGACATGGAGTGATCATATTATCACTATTATTCCTTTTCAGTAACAAAGACCTCGTCTGGAGAAGATCAAAAGAGCCTGCATCCATACTAGCAATTGGAATCTTAGCAAAGATATCTCGAGCGGTAGTACTGATGTAGTCCTCACGGGACATACCTTCTCCCCCACCTGATCTACGAGGTTGCAATGATACTAGATCAGACCACATTGATTTCACTGCATTAGAATAATAACCAATCTCTGCATTAGGATGCAATCCAAATACAACAGGTGAGTTGGTTAATGGCAATGTTTCAATCATTTGAGAGTAGTTCTCGATATCGCCTAACTCAGGTAACTCATAATCGAAACCATTGTTAGAAAAACTAAATTTCTGACAATCATCGAATAAGAAGTCACCCATATATTCTTCAAGATAAGTCTTAAGGATCCTTCTGTCCATGTCATCGGATACTCTACCACCATACATTGCATCACCAATGAGATATTTTAATGAACCCCATGGAAGAAATTCATCACTATCTTCAAAAGACTTTTGTAGGTATAGAGATAGCAATCGACGGGAGATATTTAGATCAGACTCATTGAAATCATAATTCACATTCCATCCAATCTTGCCATATTTCCTTCTCTCCAGTACCACTGCATGTAAAAATGCGAGCACATACATACATGGTCGGAATGCCCAATGTGGACAATCTTCTAAGACACTTTGATCAAGACGACTGTATGTCGCACGCATATTAAGCTTCAGTCCATCAGGAGGTTCTGTCACGACTTTGATCGAACGTTGCAAGATACCCAGAGGGAATTTATCAGTTGGGTCAGTAGTGAGCCATAAACGGAACTCTTTATGCGGATCCTTCATCTCATTGAGGATCTTCTCTAATGTCTTTAACCATGAAGCAAGTAAGTGACAGTTCTGAAGGAGAACCCAATGTCCGCGCTTGTATCCTACTTCTAACAATTGCTCTGCGATGGGACCTTGACCTTGACCGAGAGCAACAAACTTGAAGCGAGCAGTCATACTCATTTCATCACAGAACTTCTGAATATCTGATTGTGGATCAGCACCAGGTGAGAGAATGAACACCATCGGAGCCATTGGTGATGATTGAGAGTAGATGCGCGCATAATCCAACACTGGAGGTTGAACAAATTTCTCTCCTAATGTTTCCATAACAAATAATTTTACCGCATTATAAACACGATCAGGACGAAAGCATCGCATCACAACTAATCGTTGCAATGGAGATAGCATGCTATGGAAACCACCGGGTATATGTACCGTCTCGGGTGCTTCAAGATCATACCAACCCTTCCAACTACTAATATTTGCTTTGAAATGTTTAAATAATTCCGCAAAATTCTCACTTAATCCACTAAGGAAAACTAAATCCTTCCAACAGGAACCAGTCAACCAATTACAAGGACATGACTCACTAACTCCTTCAAGTGAAGTGTCTCCTTTTAAGAAGAAATCCAACACATTCGATTCTAAAGTACCTTCACCATTCATCACCATGCATGTCATCTGGAAACTAAACATCAGTTTATGTCTCTCGAAGATCCCTGTACATGTGTAATCATATATCTGTCGCATCACCATATCACTCATATTCCGTAATCGTACTTCGAGATTACTATCTTTCTTAGCAGTCTCAAGAGAATTTCTAAACACTGCTAAGAAGCTATCTAATGAGATCTCATACATCGAATTGATGGTGACAAGTCCTGCTTCAGCAAAATACAGAATAGATCCACGCTTCGCTACAGGTTTATACACAGCTCTCGCAATTCCGATCTCATCTTTCGTTTTACCTGCTAATTCCATTTTGCCTTGAATCTCCACTGCAGTTGATTTCGTATTTTCTAAAGTAGCAATCAGTTCATGATTATCTAGGATATTTCCGGAGGAAGATGACAACTCTCGAAGCAACGTATCTTCTAGTGACACCAATAACTGAGCATTCTCACCCATCTCTTGAACAAGCTCAGCCCATTGGCGCTCTAAGTCAGGTCGTTCATTTGCCACCACAACATTCAACAATTGATTGGCTAGACCATCCATCGTCACTCCGTAATTGATGATCATCGTCTTACCCATGATTTCTGGAGAATAATGTGGATTAGCTAGTTTTGTTGTGAAGAATAGTCTGAAGTTGTCATCCCATTCGACCATCTTGTCACCAAGCTTGATCATCATCGCTCCTCCTTCTTTGACTACGTTCTTACTAAGCACTGGATCTAACATTGGATCTAGCTCCTCATCAATATTCTCGAATAAAAAAGGATTCCCGAATTGTATTGCTAATTCTAAATGCTTCATGAAATCAGATTGACTCAATGTCTTAACTGTCAGACTCTTGCCTGCATATGTTCGTTTGATCCAAGTGACTGCTTGTTGTTGTGGATCAATGCATAAAGGAAAGCGCGAACTTGATGTTGTGAGCATACCATTCTGAATGGAATGACCATCAGCAGGTAAGCCTTTCGATATCCATCCTTGTACAGTAGCATCCGTTGTGAGTAATCCCTCTAGAGAAAAGTTATTAGACAATGGGATACGCCGACTTTGAACATCATGAAGGAACTTGCCATAAATCAAGTCTTGGCGATAATCAGTAGTGAAAGCACCGACATAACTCAAGAAAGATGAACCAAGCAAGCAATCACCAACTAACTTCACAGACTGTTCTTCGAGATTTTTCACATCAGCACTCCAACGAGTTCGTTCACCAGTCAATCCATCAATCAATTTACTAGCTGCCTCTAAACGCTTCGTCATAAGTGCAGCCTCAGTCTGTAACACATCTAGCTCACTACTAGCGGCAGTGAAGGCTGCACTTAATTCAGCAATCTCTTTCGACAACTCACTCAAAGTCTGTTGTAGAATACCAAGCTCTTTCTCCGTCTGTTGTTGAGCTTTCTCCATTGCTTTCACTTTTTCACGTAAAGGAGAGACGTTCTTAGCTACTTCATAATACTTCATAATCGCGACTACCCACGTTAATAATCCATATCCAGCTCGTGATACATTTTTCATAACTTCCAATGTCAACTCATCACCGAAATATTTGTTCACTTTCTTCACTGTCTTCTCTGTGAGACTATCTTTTGGATATTCCTTCAATTTAGTCAATAGAGATCCATTACCAAGCAATTTCTTTGCATCATTCCAATTTTCTTCTAATTTTTCATCAGTTGGACGCAGACATACTAATTGCATGCAAAGACTCTTCACTGCTGGTGGGGGATTGGTGAATGCTTTTAACTCGGTCAAATCATTCTTATCGAGATTACTTAATGCAGCTTCTGCAGCCTCTACAGCTGGTAAGGCTTCCATCAACGCTTCATCAGCTTCTTCCTTCTGTCTCTTGATTATCACTGCTTGCTCCTCAGCATACTTCTGTTTGATTGATGCTTGCTCTTGACTTACATTTGCTATTGCTGTTTTCTCTTGAATCACAGCAATCATTGCTTGAACTTTCTCTGTTTTATCATCAACAATAATCTTCTTCTCAACTAACACGATCTTCATACGATCCACTGCTGAGGCAGCTTCAATCAATTTCTGTAAGCCCCCTTCTAGACGCTTCGTGGATTGAGCGATTCGTTTGCCATTCTTCTTCAGCTGCACACGATAATTACTGATATAATCAAGATAGTTCTTAGGGGTCACATAGTAATATCGACGGAGCTCCTCTGCAAATCTTGTAGCTGCTGCTGATACTTGTTGATGGGTGAAGACTAAATGTTGAATCACTGCAGATTTGTGTTCTTCAGGTAGAGTCTCTTCAGCTAAAAAGAACTCAGCAACTTTCTGTAAAGCGTCAGCAGGCCATGGAAAGAACCAATCAATGACCGCATTGGAAACCAAACCAGGGAAATTTCTACAACGCAATCGAAGCTTTGAACCTGACGGTGACATAGCTAAGACGATATGTAAATTGTCCCGGCATCTGTTCACATAGAAATTCCATAGATTATCCGGTGTTTCTGGTAGACCCGCATGACGAACAGCAGTACGTACGGAGTTACATAAAGCATCTTTTTCATCTTGTTCATAGAGTGCGGGCACCATACCAGTTGTTAGCATGTTGTTGATGAATTCTAGAAAACCTTCTTCGACAACATGTGCATCAGTGAACAAGAACACCACCTCATCGCTTCCAAGCTTCTTATACAACTCCTTCAAATCATCTTTGAATTGATCCTCACCATACCCTCTGGATAAAGTGATCTGAAATAGCTTATACCCTGCACAGTAGGTTGCGAGGGAGGTGAGAGATTGCTTCCCACTGCCGCCTACACCGACTAGAAGAGCATTCCCACGCGGGTTCCTGATGATGCGATGGATACGACATAGATGTTCTAGTGCTTGTTCGAACAGTACCAATGTCATCGGCTTATTCTCCTGATTGTACACCTCCAGCACTTCACTGAATATCTTACGGATATGATCATAACCACCGAGATCTTTATACAATCGAACATCTTCAATCTCTCCTCCAGAGGTTATCCTTGTGACAGCATTCTCAAAGTCTCCAAATAGAGATGGGTTAATCATGGTCAACTCTAAGCAATCCGAATAGTTATCTTTTAAGATGGCTCTCATCTCATTATAGTAAGTATTTTGATCTTCAATTGTAGTCAACCGATCACAAAACACACGATCGGATTCATTCCTCCACAGTCGAACAAATGCTGCTGGTGATTCGATCACATCTGGTGTGCCGTTACATAACCCTTCATAAACCCTTGACAAATCTCTTAAATTAAAAATGTAATGGAATTTACTTGGAGTTGGTGGCATTTTATCAACAACAAAGTTGAAAAGTCGTAGTACACATGTGGTGATTTTGTTTGCAGCAGCTTTGACATTATCTGGGAATTGAGTATATTTCGTATTGACAATAGCAGAATAGATGTTTGTTAACACTGCATGTGTTGGAGGAGTAAGATTGAATACATTGTAGAGAGCAACGAATCGTGGATCCACTGGGTTACGTCCTCCACCAGGTGGACCCATTGCTCCGATGTATTGTAGATCTCGTAATAGCTTCAGATTGAGATCTTTCGTACGATCATAGATAGTCCCGCGTCCCATCAAAAACAATAGCAAAGCGATTGGTTGTTGTGTTCCATAGGTATCAACTTTAGGCATGTTGAGGTCATCAATGAACACGATGAGCTTTTTACCCGATGGGGGACCATAGATATTGCCAGATCGCTTGTCAACATTCGCTTCGATGTTACTTTGTACATCCGCTGCAGTTGTACGTGATGAGAAATTAATATTTAATTTGCTATAACCGGAAGTAGGCAGAGTCGATAAGTACTTCTGAATGATTGTTGTCTTTGCAGTGCCACTCTCTCCGACGAACAACATAGGACGTAAAGGAGCTAGAAGCTTCAGCATATGGCTATACATGATCGAATCAGTAGTTGGTACCATCACTTCATAGAATTTGAATGGTGATGGCTCTGCATATGGAGGGACTTTACTCTGCCATTTCTCCCACTTATGGATCGCTGGGTCATAGAAGTAATCATACAATAACCCATCAGGTAAAGCTTCTCTAGAGATTTTCTTGACGAATTCATCATATTTGGATCGATGTGGACCAACTAGTGCAGCTCCTAATGACCAAATCAGACAGAATATATACATATGTTCTACATCCATCTGATCTAGTATCTCTACAGCTAAGAAAGCATCAATCATTGAGCATAATTGCTTGACCATATCAATATTCGTGATCGGGATCACTTGCTTCAATCGCTGACCCATCTCGCCATCCACCAATCCAGACAATATCATATCAATCGACTTCTGTACGTACTTATCATACAAATTCATAAATAGATCCGCTTGGTTCTGCTGTTCTTCTCTGACAGTCACTCCATTGCCATATCTCAAGCGAACCCATCGCTCATAGTAAGGAGTATAACCGAGATTCTTCGGGTCCACCCATACCATGCCACATCGCGAGATAGTTGCCGGTGAAGCATATTGTAGATCAAATGTCTCACAAATCATAGCACAATGAGGTTGTAGTCGAATACGCTCTCCGTTGGGTAGTGTGAGCAGTCGATTATCATCCATGACTGAATTCATGTTCTCGACCCAGAGAGCATCCACATCACCATCATATATGATCCAACGCATCTCATTCTCCTTGCCTGGAGGCAGAGGCTCATTCAATTCTCTGAATAGCTTAGATAGAATGCCATCGGTCCAGTCTCTAGTCACCGGATCCATCTCACCATACAGCTCATTCAGTGGCTGAGCCTTTGCATTCAATACTGACATCTTCACAACCACATTCTCACTGGTCAATCGAGCATTCTTAAGAGTCTCTAACACTAGTGTCTTGCCACCACCGGTAGGACCTACAATCATCGTAGTATGACGTACCAACTGTGTCTCATACATTTGAATAGTCTTGTCTCCAAGATAGGCGAACACAACGTCATCACTGCATCGAAACCCTTTACTTTCCAAATCATCTAAAGCAGCTTGCTTCAAATCTTCATATCCAACTCTAGGACAGTCCATACCAGGGAACAGATCATTGATCAGACCAGAGAACAGAGGCACATCCTCGAAGACGAATTTAGGCATGTTACTGTCTCTTAAGCATCTCATGAGCACAAGGTCCTCTGGCATATCTTGATATTGTCTCTTCAATCCTCCAGCCATCACTAACACTGATTTCAATGCACGAAGTCCAAAGTCGTAGTGGTATTGTTTCGATAACTGCTCCTTTGATAACTTATATAAAACAGTCATCTTCTTAGCTAACACCTTCGCACCTTCAAATCCTTCCGAAAATAACATAATCTCACAAATCTGTAGAAAATCTGGGACAATCATCGTCACGGGTCGGAACAATGCCTTCAGATTATCTGGTAATTCTGTTCTTCCAGCGTATCCAGGATTCATGGTAATGAAAAACCCACAAGTAGCGAATCCAGCAACCCTCTTGATAAGCATATCCCCTCCAATCCCGATGTCACATGTAGGACGATCATAGATAAGAGCATTCTGAATGGCACGTAGCTGTGCTGATACAACAGATAACACCTCGATGTTGATGCGATTGAATTCATCGAAGCATCCCCATGCTCCTACTTGAACGAGTCCACTGAAGATACTAGCCATAGCTTTATAATCCAATCCATCCCCACAATTGATTACGAAGCATGGTAATGCAAGACTTTTTGCAAGATCTTTGGTAGTCTCAGTCTTTCCAGTACCAGCAGGTCCAGCAGGTGAACCACCGAGTTTAAAAGTAAGAGCTTGTGTGAGTGTCATGTAACACCGATCAGTGAGAGGGGTGATGACGAGTCGACCATTGAGACCCATGTACTCATAGCCATAGCGGAATTTCCCAGTACATTGCTTGATAATACAATCATCTACATCACGATCCCAATAAAATCGCAGTTGAGATTCCCATGCGAACTCTTTAGCATTCAAGACTGATTCTCTAACAAATCCATCGACAATATCTCTAGCATGCACATCAATGATTAGTAACGTATTCACTTTCTTCCTAGTGATGCCATCTAGCTTATCTCTCACCATAGCAACCAAATCATTCAATTGACCTGTAAGCTTTGATTCCAAATCTTTCATTGCATATTTATTACCATCTAACACCTGTCTAAAGGTATCTTCCACCTCCCACGTCCACCACACCTGACTACCAGCTAACCCCACCATGCCTAGTACCATCTTCAACCACTCAGTACGAGGATTCTTTGCATAGATGAAAACACCCTCCTTCGTTATATCTCGAAGGGATATATGCATCTCGTCTTCTACTGCAGTCATCCACGTCTCCACGGGTCCATCCACAGTTGTCACATTGCGGAACATGTATCCTTCCTTCTCCACAGAAAACTGACCTTCAATAACTTTATTATTTCTACCGAATTGCATGGATTTGACATTATCGAATAGCTTTAATAGATGGATCTGAATAGAGGTTGGATCACTGTTACCAAGCACTGATAACAACTCATCATCGGAAATAAAGAAGAATCTTGGGAAAGATGATCTCTTCGTATCTAAATAATCGGAAAGACTTTTCTGGCAACTATCCAAACGTTCGGAGAGAGTAGTGAGCACACTCAGACGGTTATCATTAGTGCAGGCATCGACTACGTTAGGGTTCTTGCTCGTTGCAGTCATGATAGATTTGAATAGTTTATCTATCGCATCGAATCTTTTCGCCTCTTCTGGTAATTGTAATCGAATATCTTCAGCACCGATAAATATTCCTTCAAGATAAGCCCATTTCCGTTGTACAGTAAACCACATTTCTAAACATTCCGATACGATATTTAATGTTTTTTCCCATTTACGAACACGATCAACAAATGAAGTGACAAATCGAGAACTAGAAATTGTTTGCAGATTCAGCATATTATCTTCCAATTCTAACTTCAGCTCATCTGCAGTGCGTAGAATAAACCCTCTGTCCTGTCCATCCTTCTTATACTTGATGACTACAAGTGAGTTATTTCTCCATGCTGCATCAATCTTCGCTAACTCATTCTCAATCTTTGTCTCTTGTACTGCCTCGTTAATAATCTCTTCGATAGATGTAGTATATTTATGAAGTTCCATTGAGAAGATGTTACTCAGAGTTAGGGTCTTTAAGCTGACATCGAAAGTAACACCAGTAACATCCATAAGTTTCTGCCAGTGTCGAGCCTTCATCGAGTCGTTCTTAAGACTGACGACCAGAGGTAAAGCTTCTTTAAAATTCTGCAGCTTCGCTTCCACCATCTTAAAAGTATAGATTTCTTTCAATGGCTTCGGAAATCTTTTCGCTTCTCTTTCAAAATCTTCTGCTCCTTTCTGTAGTGATCCAATGTCGAGATCACCCCATAACATCGAAGACATATTCTCTTGAAAGTCTTTGAATTGTGAATACAAGTCATAGATCTTCGACAGCTTATCCATATCCATCACAGTCTCCTGCAAGTCAGGATATGCTTTCACATCTAAATTAAATAGATTCTGAGCATTTACGAGTTCAGCTTTCACTTTATTCAACTTATTAATCTTCCGTTTGTATTCCGCTAATAACTCGACACCATCATCTAGTGTAGTTGATGACACACCGGGACCTTTATCAAGGAATTCCTTCCTCAGACTATTCAACAATTCACGGAATTCGATATCTTGCTGACTTGTAACTTCTCTGAATTGCTGCTTCGTATCGATTAGTCGCATGTCTCTAGTGCGAGAGTCCACATATAGCTTACGCCAACGAGATTCAATCGTTAATGCAGCTTCTAGTTCATCTTGAGGAACTAAGATGTTATGTCTAGCTAGAGTACGATATCGCTCAATGATATCGACCATCTCAAGCTCTACATCTTGCATCATCGTAACAATCTCTGCGATCACATTTAGAACGAATTTAAGTTGATCCAGATCAGATGTCTCAGAATTCACTTGTTGTTCTAATGTAGCAATCTTATGCTGTAATTTTGTTAGGATGGCGTTGGATGAGACATATAGAAGAGCTCCATAATCATTTCTCCATAATTCTGCTTGCTTTGCAACACCGACAGCAACTGCTGACATATCTAACTGTAAGAAATCTATCTCTTTTCTAACCGCAATCGACTCCACTGTCTGTATTATCGCCTCGTAACTATTCATTGCAGAGTCCAGATTATCGCAAGTAGGCGCTAGTTTGTCGACTTGTACTTTACGCTTAGAGTTCCATAAATCAGATACGCGATCATAACGCCTCCAACCATCGAGATACTTGTTCGTGAACGAGTACACCCGATTCGTTTGACTAGTGAGAGATAAAGCTAACTTCACAACTTGAGGATTCTGAGAGATATCTTGAAAAAAACTAAAGACATAAGGGTCTTCATCCTCACTGACGATCTGTGGATCAGTGCAGAGACATGTACCATGCATCCAACGAACGAAATGTCGTGCAGATTCGACCATACTTCGAACTCCTTTCGTAATCAGTTTATCCACCTCTGTTAATGATGGAGTAATCATCAACTCTTTACCATTCAGAGATACTAATACTTTGAATAAGGGTGGACCTTCCTTGCATTGCAGCAAACCCATGAAGGCAGCCATAGAGCGAATGATCATCTTAGTGACGGCGTTGTAGACGCATTTCTCCCAGTAGTGATAGTACACACCTAATACGGGACTAAAGCCTGTTGCTGTTTTCGCTACGACTTCTTCAACTTTCATTAAGAATGATTCACCAATGGTCTCATAGTCGTTGACTAAAGCGTCTAGACGTTCATTCCGACGCTTTTCGACGGTTTCGAAGAAATCACTCGCATCTACAGGTTGCATGGTTCCATCGGCTTGTAGCAGATCACTGCCCTTGATGAGGAGTGTGTTGGATATCTTCGCAACGACTTCATTGATCATATCTGCATTCTTATGTACTTGTGAGATAACACTTCCGAATCGTTCTAGTGCAAGATTGAGGTCTTCGATGTAACTTGGGATACGCTGTGATGTCCAATTGAGAGGATAGAAGCCGCCCTTGATAGTTGCATTGAGCTCTTCGATCTGATTGGTCAGAAGCTTCTTCTCCACGACGGATAGTGCATTGATCAATCGATCATATTCATGTAGCTTCTCATTCAGCGACTGGATGATGTCGTGGTATTTCTTCTCCTGTAGAGTAACATTCAAAGCAGCCTCAGGTACTCGATATCCTAGCTTATCTAGATATCTAGACTCCTTGATAATCATCTTCAGTTCATGAGAGAAGCTCACTCGATATGGTGGAGGTGGGAGTACAAATCCAGTACCATCCTTCGCTACTTTTGTTGGCACTGAATAAGCCGCGATAGAACAAAGGACAGGTAGACGTAACTTTTCTAACACTGTAGTGGTCACTTCTCCTTCCCATTCATTGTACAGATCGTTGATATAGCTATCAACTGACTTCGCAAAGTCTAGATACGCAGACTTGACATGCTCACCATACTCATCTTCTAGCAACCCACCATGTTTCTTGAATCGTAGAATAGGTCTTTTGGCACGTTGATACAGATCTCTAGCCCATGCTATCGCACCTGCAATTGGAGGGAAATTCTTATAGACGTTAGGTCTATCTTTAAAAGTCTCAAACAAATTTTTGATTGACGACAATTCATTCATATACTGTTCTAAGATATCTTTGTAACGATCTGAAATTTGTTGTTTGATTGAGCTACCAGCTTGTGGAACACCATTGGCAGTCACAGAAGAGCTATTTCCTCCAATCTTCTGGAAATTCTTAACAAGTTCGAATGCTCCTTCAGCAGATCGTAACTTGCGAAAGCTTTCCTTGATGAATTGCTCTGTCCTCTTCTCGATTTCATTGACACTAGCACGGAAGCGTTTCATTATCATTTCCCACGGTTTCTCATATGACTTATCAAAGATTTTCTCTTCAAATGGTACCTTCAACGGAATTGTTAATCCTTCAACTAGACGAATAACTTCATCGATTCCTGCTGAATCACCTGTGACAGCTTTCAATTCAGGACCCAAGAAGACTCGAAAGTGATCTAACGCCTCGATGATTTCAATGATATTCGCACAGATCTCACTCATGTAATCCGTCTTACTGAATAAAGCTTTTCGATCGAATTCCCAACGATGATCTGATCCGCTATCTTCGATTCTCTTTCGCATACGGAAATATGTCTCACTCCACTTCAGAAGCACATCCTTGGCTTCACTTACCAGTCGTTTACTCGTCTTGAAGTCCATTAACAGCACCTCAGATAATTTCACACCATCCCTTACTCTCTTTGCTAATGTCTCAGAGATGTTTTCCATCAAAGGCGCCATCCTTTCATCAGAGTTGTAATGTCTGGAGATGACCCATACCATCCTTAGTCCATTGATCATGGATTGCATCGATTCTAAGATAGTCTGATACGACCCCTCCGAGATATGTTTGAAGTGACGCTCTAGAGTTGAAAGAAATTTAACATTATCCTTGGCTTCAAGAAACAATTTAGTGAGATCACCGAAGTACACATTGAAAGCATTCAATTGAGGGTAGTCGATAGCCTTCATCACTTGTACCATCTGCTGCACCTTGGGTGCATTGATTTGATCATACAACACACTCAGATTAGCATTCCTCTCTCTCCAGAATTCGATTTCTCCCAGAGGAGTACGCTGTGACTTGGACATTTTCTGATGCTCTGCCTCTACAGCACCCTGGATGACTGAGGTCCAGTTCTCTAAAGCGCGTTGGATCTCATTGACAATGATCGGATCTTCTGAAGCTGCGAGAGGGTTGGTGATGACTAGATTAGGGATCGCTAGTCGGGTATCTCCACGAGACTGTAGGACAAGATGCCTGATCTGAAGTTCGAACTTATTCAGATTCATGTTAAGCTCATGTCTTAGTCCTTGCGCAGCCTCAGAGTTCTCGTCCAATCCAAAGGCCACTACAGCCTCGTTCTCTTCATTCATACGGCCATTCTGCACTACTGGTACGAAAAGGTGATGCATGATATTGGCGATACCTTGAAGTACTTCTCCTGTCATCACGTTGAACTCAAAGTGGCTGTTGAGGATGGCTCCATCAGAACTCTCAGCTATGGCAGGAACATGGCCATCGGAGCAACGAATGAAGAACAATGTAGTTCGTTCATGCATTTCAGGAGTCATCTTATCGAGACTCATGAACAATGAACACTTCTGGATGATCTCTATGCGACTCACTTTAATCATCTTCTTCTTGGGCGTGGCGACCACTATAGCAGGTGCATCATTTGCAGCAGCTTCTCCGGGAATATTATCTACAGGAACAGGAGGGTCCTTCTTCGGGGATTTTGATTCATCCGTTGCTTCTACTGGGATGGCATTGTCTACAGCGACAGATCCATCTTCTTCGTGTGATTCAGTCTTCAGCTCGTCTATGCCTTGCTTTGCTTCATCTGGATCGACATCAACCTCCATCTCTTCCTCCACTTCTTTCTCCTCCGTCCAGGTGTCTGAAGAGAAGAATAATGCGGAACCAGATCCATGGCTGTTGCTTAAGTATTGAGATACTGCTTCTCTAGCAACACCTGCTGATCTAGCTCTCTCCAATGACTCGGTGAAGTACTCATCGAAGGCTTCTAGAGATACATCAAGTGCCAACACTACTTTTTGACGAATCCATTTGAATCGGTCGTCATTAATTATCTCTGAATTACTACTCATGATCTCTGTTGTTTTTAATTCTTTACTTAAAAAATTATCAATTTTATTATTGTTATTATTACAAATTAATTTTAATTTTATTATATCTTATATCGTAAGATTAATGCAAGATGAATGGGAATGATTACTGCTAGTACTGCTGTCTTCCAATGTCCAATGATAACAGTAACTTTAGCAAAT
>Ga0138291_1005175_pt1 | contig 14393 bp, 2 predicted proteins | sample S_140625_E_mt_FD_106912 | JGI IMG/M metagenome (GOLD analysis project Ga0138291, IMG submission 106912) | Freshwater microbial communities from Lake Simoncouche, Canada - S_140625_E_mt (Metagenome Metatranscriptome) | ecosystem: Environmental > Aquatic > Freshwater > Lake | place: Canada: Quebec... | reverse complement strand
CTCAAAGCTTATTTAAATTTACTATCATCAACAACACTACATAATAATATTTTTGATCATCATCATCATCATCAGCATCATCATCTTAATCTACAGTACTTGTCCTATTTCATCGTCATCATCATTATCATCATCAGTTACTCACTACAATAATGAAAACTGATCTGTTATTATTGTTACTTAAACTACATATTTTTATAAGATTTATATCATTAGTACTACAACACTACTAGCATCATCTTCAATATCAGTACTTCCACTCTACTTATATCTTTACCACTACTACTTCTATCATCATAACTACCACTACTACTTCAATCATCATAACCACCACTACTTTCATCATCATAACCACCACTACCACTACTACTTCCATCATCACTTCATTCATCACCAATTCTTAAAATAAAACATAATTATCTTCTCCATATTATTAGTCAGTATTACATAACAATCCAACAGCACGCAATGTCCAAAATGAAGGATTTTTCTCTGGTGTACATTTCAAAGTTACCATAAAAATATAATATCTATCTGTACGATTTCGATATTTATAACATGGGCAATCATAAGGACCTTGAGCACCATAAGCTTCTTTACGACTTATTGCTTCATTTGTTTTTAAATTTGCTGATACCATTAAAACAGGTAATGGAACAAATAAAGTTTTTGGTTCTGATTCAACTAATTGTTCTCTATCTCTTGACCATGCACCACCTTCTAAATATAATCCATGAATATAACATCCTTCTGATGGTGGTGATTTTACACTATCAGCATTTAAATAATTAGTTACTTCAGTATGATAAATTATATCATCTAATGCCCATTTATTTGCATCTTTTTGATGTTTACGACATACTTCTTGTTTCATTGCTGTTAACATACCTTGAGGATTAAAGAAACCTGTTAACCAATATGTATTAGGACGACCTGACATTAACCATGTTCTATTTTGATCATCTCTTGCAAGTAATGAAGTAAACCATAAACCTAATGTAGGTAAAATCCATGAAAATTCATCACCAGCAACTGTTACTAACCATGTATTTGGTACTTTTGCTTCATATATTGATGTCAAACATGCTTGTAAGATATCTGTCATCACAACTTCACCATTTATTGCTAATCTTAATTGTTTACATAAAAAAGATACTTTAGAAATAACATTTTGTAGTCTTTGAATTTCTTGATAAAGGAAAATATTTAATGGTACTGTCAATCCACCAAGTTTATTAATTCTGACTTTATATTCTTCTTCAATATAAGCTTCAGGCATACGTGCAACAATATCTGCAGCTTTTTCTGATACAATATCTTCACGACTCATACCATCACCACCACCACCACCACCTTTTGGTTGAGTATCACTTAATGTATTAAATAAAGCATTAACTTCTTTCACACGAAATGTTAAATCAGCATTAGGATGTAATCCAAAAATTTCAGGTGAATCAATTTCAGGAAATGATTTAATAAAAGTATGATACTGACCAATTTGATCAAAATTTGGTACTTTATATGAGAAATTATCTTGAATTTTAAAAATTGGTACTTTAGGATTAAAACTAAATTCTTCAGTACAAGTGATAGCATTCAACCATGATGTTGTATATGTTTTAAATAAACGACGATCAAGTGAATCAGTAATTTTACCACCATATTGTGCTTCACATACCATATATTGAAAAGTTGGCCATGAAATTGATCCATTATATAAATGTTTTTCTAAGAATAAAATACATGCTGTTAAATCACCATTATTATATTCATATGGTATACCCCAACCTAATGAACCAAATTTACGACGTTCTTGTACAGTAGAATGCATAAAACATAAAGCAAATAATAATTGTCTCCATTGTGCTGCACCTGTATCAACACGTTCTAAACGATCTTGATCAACTATTACAGTATATGATCTTAAGATACCAGCTTTTAATCCAGCTGGTGGTTCATTTGTTACTTTTGTTGACATTTGTAATAAACCTAATGGAAATGCTTTATCTGGTAATGCTGTAACAAATAAACGAAAATTTGAATCTTGATTTTCACGTAATTTATTTAAAAATTCTTCCATTTGTTGCATTAAATCTAATCCTAATTCACAATTTTGTAATAAAACCCATGTACCATTTGCTGCACCAGCTTGCATTGCTTTAATTGCAACAGGTTCTTGACCTTCACCCATGGATATTACAGCTGGTGATGGTAATTTTCTTTTACGTGCTAAACCTTCAATAGAATCAGTAGGATCAGCACCAATTGATAATAAAAAGATCACAGGAGTATCAGAATTCATTCCATCATAAATGGATTCAATTGTATCAGTAACAGGTTCAACAAAAGTTGGACCCATTTGTTCTGTATTACGTACAAACCATTTACACATTAACATACATCTATCCATACGTAACGACCGAACAACAAGTAATCTATAAAATGGACCAATAATTTGAACTTCACCAATTTTTTGTTCATAATCAGGAATATTCATAGATTCAGGTTCATTATCCTCATACCAACGTCTCCACATTGCTTCATTTGCTGTCATATCATTCGGTAAATTTGCAAAGAATTTTTGTGATTGTGATAATTCTATAACATTTAACCAAGCTTCATTTGAAATCCAATGAAATGGTTTACGACGAACAGATTCAATATCAAGAGCTGCACCACCTCTTAAAAACAAAGTCATATCACTAGATTTCAAATAATTTGCTGTTATTAATATCTTTAATGTTACTAATACAACAAATGTTAATTTATCTTTTTCATATAAACCTCGATTAATATAACGATAAGTTATATATGTCATTGTATCAATTATATTTACAACACGTTTTGATGCTAATGATGATTTCTCTGCTTTATCCATTGATTCCATAAATAATACTAAAAATTGAGTTAATGATGTTTGATACATACAATTTACACCACTCATTTCAACAATTGAGAAATATAAAACTGAACCACGTGTTGCAACAGGACGGAATTGTTCACGCTTTTCTGCAATACTTTGTTTTGTATCTGCAGCTGCAAGTAATTTCTGATTTACTTCAGCTGCTTTTAATTTTGTATTTGCTAAAACTCCAATTAACTCTTCATCTTCTAATAAATTTCCAGTATTTGACGTTAAACGTTCTAACAACGAAGCATCAAGAGCCATTAATGCTTTAGTATTACTATTCACCTCTTCTAACACACCATTTAATTGATCCTCTAAAGCTTTTTGTTCTTTTCCAATTACTTTACCTAATAATTGCTCTTCTAAACCTTTTTGTGTTACAGTGAAATCTACTACATTTGTTTTCGCTTGTAATTCAGGTGATAAATTAGGATTTGGTAATCTAGTGATGAAATACATCATAAATTTATCATCATAATCCATTAATTTATCAGAAACATTAACAAATTTTCTTTTTCCTTTAATAATTAATTGTTTTTCTAATACTGGATCAAACATTGGATCAATTTCTTCTTCAACACCTGTTATAATTAAAGCATATCCATCTGCCATACACATTTCTAATTTATCTTTTAATTTTGGATCAGTTAGAATTGTTTGACCAAATAATGGTACATTATTTGCTTCTTTCTTTTTAATCCAACTTAATGCTTGACCTTGAGGATCAATCATAAATGGAAATCTACTTGATCTTGTCACAAGAATACCATTTTGTATTGATAATTGATCAGCAGGTAATCCTTGCATATTCCAATCACCAATTGTACCGATATCTACCATAAAACTAATAATATCTAAACCAACTGTAATAGGAACACCACGCATTTGACAATCATTAACACATTTTTCTTCAACAAGATAACGACGGAATTCTTGATTAAATGGTCCTGTATAACAAATAAATGCACATGCTGCTGCACAATCACCTACTAATCTTCGTTTCAGATCTGAAAAGTTATTTGAATCTTCAGTCCAACGTACACGTTCACCAGCTAAACCACCAATTAATTGTGATGCCATTACCATCTTTCTTTGTAATGCCATTGCACCATCTTCAATTCTACGCTTTTCTGCCATTTGTGTATCAAACATAGCTTGTAATTCATCAAGTCTTGCTTGACAAGCAGCTAATCTTGCTTCAGCAGCTGCTAATGCTTTATTTGCAGCTTCTAAATTAGCTTCTGCTATACTTAAAGCTTCTAACTTTGGTTTTACTATCTTTGATGCTTCATGATAGAATTTCATTGCTCTTACCCATGTACATAAGCCTTCAGCTGCTTTTGATGCATTCTTTGCAACAGCTGAAGTAAAGACTTCTAAATCAACAAGAGTTGATAAGAATTCAATTGTTTCTTCATTAATCAAATCTTTACCATTTGTACCAAATTCAATTACTTGATTTAAAAAATCTGCTTTATTCATTAAAGCAACACCATGAGGACGAAATGATGGTTCATAAAAATTAATATCTTGTTTAGCAACAGTTAATTTTGTTGCTTTCACAGGATTCATAGGTAATTTAAACAACATTAATATTCCATCAAATACCATCTGAATAATTGTTGCAGGATTTGCAAATTTCTTAACTTCTCCAATATCTGCAGGTTTAATTGAACGAATTGCAGTTTCTGCTTCATCAACATATGGTTGTGCTTTAGCTAAATCTGCCATACAAGTTGATTTCTCACCAGCTATACGTGTTGCATCTGCCATACATTTATTTTTAATTGTACCAACTTTATCACTTTCACGTTTAGCATCAGCTGATGAAATTTCTAATGATGCAAGCATTTTATTTGTTTCTAAAGTTGCTACATCTAATTTCACTTGTTCTTCAGCTAACACCTTCTTCATATCTTCTACATCTTGTGCTCCTTGAATTAATTTAGATAAACCTAAATTTACTCTTCCTTCTTTTTGTTTTAATTCTGCTAATTTTACTGAATATAATCCTGTAAAATTCTGAATAAATGATAAATATGACTTTGGTGTTTGAAAGACTCTACGTCTCATCTTAACAAAATATTCATCACAAACTTCAGTTACCATACTATGTACCATACCCATATGTGTCATTAATCCAATCTTAACTTCAGGTGTACATTCAACATTAAAATTTTGAATAAATGCTTTTGATAATGCAACTAACGCATCAGCAGGCCAAGGTAAAAACCAATCAATTGTAGGACAAGAAATAATTCCAGGGAATTTACGTGCACGTGAAGGAAATTTTGGATTCATAGGTGACATACATATCATTAAATGTAAATTATCTCTAACTTTATCAATAAAAAATTGTTTTAAATTATCTTGTGTATCATCCATACCAATACGTTCTTTAATAAATGTACTTCTTAAATCAGCTGTGACAGCAACTAATTCTTCTTTTGGAAATAAACCTGCAACTTCACCTGTTAATAAAACAGAATTAATAAATTCTAAAAATACTTCATCTTTGATTTCAGATTCAGTAAATAAAAATGTTGTTGGTTTACGTAAATGACCAGCTGATTTATATAACGTAACTAAATCTTCAGAAAAACTATTTTTATTATATGATTTTGTTAAAGTAATTTGAAATTGTACACATCTAGAAATATATGAAGATAATCTAGTTAATGATTGTTTACCTGATCCACCCACACCAACTAATAAACCAGAACCTCTTGGCATTTCCATTAATCGATTAATTCTTAATAAATGTTCTAAAGCATCATTAAATAAGACTAATTCCATCTTTTTACTTGGAAATTCTGTATTATATTTATTTAAGAAATCAACAACAACAGGTCTAATATCATCTAATGTTCCACCTGGTTCATATACTTTGGGTGCTTCATTAACTAAAACACCTTCTTCATCAAATACATCAGGACGTAAGAAATTTACCATATAGAATGGATTTGTTGTCAAATTATATAATGAATCACCAAAACTTTCTTTAATCTGAGTATCCATATATGCTCTGTATATTGCTTTATCTTTCAAATTTGTTAATTTATCACTAAATACACGTTCACATTCATGTTTCCAAATACGTAATAAAGTTGTTCCACCACCATCAAATGGAGTGACTTTTGTTTCACAACGATAACCACCTGTTTTAATTGTTTCAGTAGGTGTTAACATAATACCTTGAAATACTCTTGATAATTCTCTAAGATTAAAGATGTAATGGAATTTAGCAGGGGTTGGTAACATCTTATCTTTCATTGTTTTCCATAGAGAAATAGTTGCTGTTGTCAAATTATTTACAACTGCTAAAGTCTCAGATGGGAAATTCTTATTTGGAAATCTACCACCTAACATTTGACCATAAATATCATTAATTGATGTTATAGATGGTAAAACCATATTAAATATAAAGAAATTTCTTTTTAAGCGATTTGGAATATCATTTTTACCACCACCTGGATGTTGCATAGCAGCCATATACTGCAAATCTTCACATATCTTAAACTCACCTCTTTTATCCTTTTCAAGATTACAAAATCCACTAAATTCTACAACTAATCTTACCATTTCTAATGTTGGTTGATCACCCCAATTATTAACTTCAGGCATACTGATATCATCAATAAAAATTGTCATCGCTTTTCCACCAGGTGGACCAAAATTCTTACCACCTCTTTTTTCTAATTCTACTTCAATTGATTGTTGACACATAAATGGTGTTGTTGCTGATGAGAAATTTACTCTTTTTACTAACATTTCTAATGGGTCTAATCTACGGAAAAACATTAATGCAGTAGATGTCTTTGCTGTTCCTTCACCACCAACCATACATATTGCTTTTTTACGTTTATGTAAATTTGTACAAATATAAATTGCACGTGTTGAATCCATAGTAGGAACGAGAAGATTACTAAAATCTAATTTCTCTTGTCCTGCAGGATATTCCCATACTGGTGGTTTCCATAGTTTCCAATTACCAGTTTCATTTGCAACATAATATTCAAATATAGTTTCACCTTGATTACATTTCGGCATTATACCTGTTTTATCAAGAGTACGTAAGAAACCATCAAATTTGAAACGAGATTCTGCTTCTAGTAATCCACCAACAGACCAACATAAGCAATAAACTAAAATCCTTTCCATTCTAAGCTCAGTTTCAATAGAAATATCTATAGCACCTTTTCCTTCTGTTAATCCTTTAAATAAATCACATAATCCAGTCAATAAACCAACACGTGAACACATTAATACTTGTGGGACATTTCGATTAATCCAATCCAAACAATGACCAGGATCAGTAGGTGAACTAGCACCCATATATTTAGTAAATAATAATCTAAGGATAGATTGCTGGCTATTAGGTTGTTGACGTACCCATCCTTCAACATATGGTGTCCAATCTAAATCAGTTTCAGATACATAAATAATACCAGCACGTGATACTGTAGCAGGAGATGCATTAACTAAGGTCTCAACTTCAAACATGATCTTAACATTAGGAGTCATCGGAATACGATCACCATTAGCTAAAGTAAGTATTTTATTATCATCAAGTACAGTATTTAAATCTTCAATCCAAATTGCATCAACAGGACCATCAGCAATAATCCAAGTATTATAAGGATTAGCACGATTATTATATTTTGCCCACATTGCAGCAAATACACCTGTAGTCCATTCACCACTTAATGGATCCATTTCACCATACATTTCTTGTGCACGAATAGCTTTAGGATTTAATCTTACATCACGATGATTTGTACCTGTAATTGTTGTTAAAGAATCTTGTAAATTTTTAAAAATTTGAGTTTTACCACCACCACTTGGACCTACTAACATAATACCATGCCTGACTAAAGTTGTATCATATAATTGTAACACTTTTCCAACCCAATCAGGATGATATACTAATTTCTTTGCTTCAACTGATACTTTTAATGCAGCCTCTAAATGAGGATAATCAGCTTTTGGTGGTGGTGATAAATTAGGAAATAAATCAGCAAGAAGTGATAAAAATAGTGGAACATCTTGTGCAACCATTTTTGATAAATTCATTTCACGTAATGTACGATATAATAAAAATGATTCAGATGCACCAGGATTATCTCTTTTTGTTGCACCAGCTGTACGTAATACAGCAAGAATATTACGTAATCCCCAATCATAATGTTTTTGTGCTGATAATTGTTCTTTACTTGTATTATATAAAACAAAAAATTTCTGTGATAACATTTCAAATTGTTCATAACCTACTGAACATAGTTTTACTTTCATAATCATTTGAAAATCTGGTACCATCATTGCTACACCACGAAATAATGCTTTTAAATTCTCTGGTAATTCTTGTCTACCAGCATAACCAGGATTCATTGTAATAAAAAAACCACAAGCTGCAATAAGATTAACATTTTGTGGATCACCAGGAAACTGAAAGAATTTTAATCCGCTTTTCTTTGCATTAAGAATTGATAATACTTGTTGAGCTACAACAGATAATACAGGAAGACGAATACGATTAAATTCATCAAAACAACCCCATAATCCACCCATACATAAACCTTTGAAAATTTTAGCACAATCTAAATATGATTGCTGATCAGTACAATTTGTAACAACAACAAAAATACCAAGGGAACGGCCAAGATCTTTGACTGTTTCAGTTTTCCCTGTACCTGCAGGACCAGCAGGTGCACCACCAAAAAACATTCCAAGTGCTTGTGCTAATGTTATATAACAACGATCAGTTAATGGTGTTACAACTAATCTTTCTTTTGCACCAAGATATTCAAATTGATAATTAAAATCAACATCTGTTATACTAATCACACATGCACCATCCATTGATATTTCATCAGATGTAGAACTTTTCCAATAAAATCGAGCTTGTTTTAACCATTCAAAATCATTTGGATCACTGATTTTCTTATTACGTGCTAATGTTGCTAATTCTGTTGAAACATCTTTTTGATGAACATGAATCGTCACTAATGTTTCAATTTTACGACGATTTACTGCAGATCCTAAATCTTGTAAGCACCAACTTGACATAATTCTTAAGATATCAGTTTGTCGTGAATTACAATCTTTCATAGAATTCTTTTTACCACCTTTAATTTGTTCTAATGCTAATGTCATATCGGTTGTCCATAACATTTGAATACCAAGTAATGCAAATTGTGCAATATAATTATCAACATAACTACGCAAAGGACCCAAATCATTTGCAAGGGAATTAAGGTCACTTGCACTATTGCGAGTAAGATCTTTCATAGTTAATTGCATTTTCTTTAATAAATCACATAACCAATCTTCAATATTACCCACAGCTTTAACAGGTGATGAAAATGGAATAACTTCATGACCATTACCACCATCACCATGCATTCTTTCAATAATTGTTTTATCTTTTTTATTATGATCAACTAAAGTTATTGCATCGAATACTTTTTCATAATGATCATTCATTGATAATGGATCAGAACCTTGAGATAGAATCACTAATAAACCAGGATTTGAAACAAAATAAAATCTTGGGAACTTATTTCTTTTTTGTTCTAAATAACCTTCTAATGATTTTTGACATTTTTCTAATTCACCTGACATAACAGGTAATGATTGTTGTAAATTCTCATTTGCTGCTGCTTCTACAACTAATTGTGTTTCATATGCTTTACCCATAATCTTTGCCCAATCTTTATCAATTTTTGCAAATTTCTTTGCTTCCATTGGCATTTGTTTTGCAATATCACCACCTGTAAATACAGATTCTAATGAGCACCACATCATTTGTACTTTTAACCATTTTTCTAAAGTCTCTGATGTTTCTGATAAAGTCTGAAGTAATAATTGAGCATTCTCTCTAAATGGTCCGACATGTCTCATTGCTAACATAGTCTGTAATTGCATTTGTGCTTCTTCCAGTTCTTCCATCACACCAACTGTACCTTGTAAAATCTGAATACTACGACCTTTCCACTCTTTAAAAACAAATTTCTGTAGCTTCCAGCGATCATCAAGTTCTTTCAAGTTATTTTCAATCTTTAATTGTTTATCAGCACCATCAGTAACTTCTTCAATTTCATCTTTTTTTGCAACTAAATTAATATCTAATAAAGATTGTAATCTAAATTCAGGACTAGCAAAATCAAAAGATGATTTTGTTATTTCCATAACTTCTTCCCAATGACGATCACGAATACTTTCTTTTGTAAATTCTTGTAATAATGGTAAAACAATTTGAAAATCTTCAATTTGTAATTTTAAGGTTTTATATGCACTATATTCACGTAAACGTGCAGGTAATTTCTTACAACGTCCTGAAAATGCTTCAATTTTTTCATTCATTTCAGATATTAATCCTACAACATCAGTCCATAAAACTTCTTTCCATCCATTTAATGTACTTAATACATCAACATATAAAGAAAATAATTGATCAGCTAATTTTAATTCTTTTTGTGTTTGAATTAATTCTGGATAATCTGTTACAGGTAAAGCAAACAGTTCTTCACCTAATTTATAAGATGCCATTTTACGATCACGTATTCTATTTTCTTCTTTAAATCTGTTTAATCGATCCACAGCATCATTAGGATGAATACCATCAACCATAGGACCATTACGTAAAAAATCTTCTCTAAATTGATCAACATCTCTTTTAAATTCTTTAATATCTTTTAATAATTGTCTTTTATATTTTGTTTGTGTTTTAGATAATTCTTCTGTACGTGTTTCACAATGTTTTAATAATTTCTTCCAATTCGCGCGTAATACGGTTTTCTTATCAATCTCTTCCTTCTCCATGAAACCTGATGGTAAATAAGATTCTAACATACGGTACATATCCATAATTGGATTAATTTCCATTTCCATTGATGATTCACGATCACGTACATCAACTAACAACTTCATAATAATACTAAGAGAATCTAAATCAGATACTTCACGCATCACTTTTCCATTTGTCATACGAATAAATTCTGTTAAAGCTTCAAGTTTTGATTTTGCTTGAGTATGTAAATTATCACTAAATTTTACTTTCCAACGATTACATTCACTTTTCAATTGTGCTTTAATAGCAACAGTACGTAAAGATAAAGCACCAATATTTTGAATATCATTAATATTTGTAATTTCATTATCAATTTCACCAAATGAACGTAATTTATAATCAAAATCATCAAGTGATGGAATTGTTTTCATAAAACTTATATATGAAGAATCTTTATCATCATGCCATAACCAATCATATTGTGCAAATGAATTTAAATAATCTTGTACTGTATTACGTATACCTTGAATACATCCTGTTAATAATAAAGCAACACGAACAATTTCAATATCTTTAGTAATACGATCAAAAAATGTACGATTTCTTGGGACATCAGATTCAACTGACCAATCTTTAACAGTTTTAAAACAACGTAATATTGCTTGTGCTGAACGATTAATACATTCTTGAATTTCATCTAATGAAGGATTTAGTTCTACTTTTGGTGCAGCTAATTGAATATCAACTTCAAAAAATGGTAAAACAGTTTCAGTTGTTATTGATTTTTTTGTATTAATATTTTTAATATCATATACAACTGGACGTGAACCAATACGTTTCTTTAATGCATTCATTGAATTCTTTGCACAATGTAATAAAGCTTGATACATAAAATGATTATAATGTTTTTTTAATTTATTTACTTCATCTTCAGCAATATTTTCAACATGTCCATCTAACTTATAATTTTGTATTGTTTTTACTAAATCACGTACAGCAAATTCAATTTCTAAATTTTTTCCTTGTAATAATGTTGATTGTCTTGCTATATGCTTTTCTTGCATTCTAACAAAATCTTCAACAGTAAATGATTCAGCATCAGGAAGATCAACTAATAATGTTTTTGATACAATCTTCAAATTCTTCTCAATACGATTTTCAATAATATCATTAATATTTTCAACTAATTCATCTAATTTACGTAATCCTGCATGAATATGTGCTTTATAAGCATCAATATTCATAGATGTCCAAGTTAAAGTTATCATACCAGGACGTAATTTATATTCCATATCTCTAAAATGTGGTCTTAATACCATAGCAGTCACAGGTATGACATTAGCAACAACTTTATCATATTCACTTAATGCCCAATGTAATTCATTATGATAATTCTTAAATTTATCTTCTTGGAATAAAACAATTCGCGCACCATCAGGAATATCAATACCCATTCGATCTAAACATTTTGCTTCACGAATAAGCTGTAAAATTTCTTGATCAAAATTAACATATAATTTACCATCATCAGGATGACGTATAATCAAAGTTGCTTGTAAGCCAGCTTTAGCTTGATCAATGGATTGAACCCATGCTTGATACCAAAGATATTCAAATGCTACTAATGTCTTTGCTACTTTATTATACATCTTAATAATACGTTTCGCATCTTTTCCTGCTAAAACATTTTGATTTGATTCGAATTGCTTCATAGGTTCTTCAATTCTTTTCAACAAATGTCTGGACCAGGTGATATTACCAGCTACTGGTGGAAGATTTCTTGGGATTGGAGGATCTTGCTTTTCTCTTTCATATAATTGTTGTACTTGTTCTAATTCTAAACCATAATTCTGAAAAATAATATTTAATTTTGAATCTAAATCACTTTTTAAACTTTCACGTTGTAATATTGTTTGAAATTTACGTAATAAACGTAATGAATGTTCAATAGATGTAATATGTTCAAAATTCTGATTAATAAATTGTTGTAGACGTGTTTCAAGTTCTGTTATTTTTACATTAAATTCTACATAATCACGATCAAAATTATTTTTATGATATGCTAATAAATCATGTCGTTTTAAACGAAAATCTTTAACAATTTGATGAAATAAATCAATTAATTTCTCCATACCTTCTAATTTATTTTTAGATAATGAATTAAATTGATCTATTGTACTAAACATATCAATTAATTTTATAACTCTACGACAAAAAAGATCAAAATGACCAAAGATTGACATTTCATTAAATGAAAATTGTTTTCCTTTTGGTGTTTGTTCAAGTTTCAATTTCGTCTGACGGTATTGTTCATGATAAGCTTCGTTAAGCTTCAAACATGATTCTAACTTACGAACTAATTCTTGAGGATCACTCTCCCATAATGAATCCATATCGTTGTCACCAGTTATATGTTGTTTACAATTCACAATCATTTGTTCTGTAATTTTAGCAAATAATGATGTCATACGACTTGGTGTATTATAATAACGTGCTATGGTATGTATCATTTTAATTGAATTCATTAAAGCTGGTAATGTATCTGTTATAGTTTCAGCATTTCCGGTATATAATGGGTCGATAAATCTTTCTAAAGTATATAAATATTTAACATTATCTTTTGCTTCATTTGCTTGTTCTGTTATATTAACATCAATTTGTTTCCAACGACGTAATAAATTTACAATATTTTGTTTACTTGCATCAGCTGTTACTTTTGTTAATGCACTTAGGACACTTATCACTTGTTTACAATCAGGACGCTTTAATTGTTCAGTAATACTTGTCAACTTCTGCATTTTACTTCTCCACACCTCTAACTCTCCACGTGGACCTACATCCCCAGAATCAGATACTTGTTCTTTTTGATTTAAATAAGACTCAATTTCATTACACCATTCATTTAATAAAGCTTCAAAATGGTCAATTGCTTCAGGTGGCAATGCTGTTCGATGTGCCTTCACCTCAACAGCACGTATGATCTTTGGATCAGGTGAACGAAGTTCTAAACCACACTTCAAACTACTTAAAGCTTCATTAAGATTCGTTATGAATGAACCAATCTCTGAAATAAAATCATTTTTTTGTTCATCATCAACTTTACCCCAGTTATCATAATGATCAATCATCGGACGAAAGGATTGGCTTAGGATTGCTTCGATGGTACCTAATGCTGAGCTACCAAACTCTCCAAACAGAAGATCATTTTCACCACATTTAGTTAGATCTAAAGCAACACCAGACTGTACATTACGAATGAAGTAGCAGCACTTGAACATCATCAAGCCATTGGTGCCATCAGATACTGACAAGATCTTTGGTGCAGACTCATCAACTAAAGACTCTCCTTCATTAATTACAGGCTGATAAAAAACAAATAAACGACCAGAACTATCACCTTTAAAAAATGAATTGAATTTTTGTAGATTCGCATCTACCCTGATGAATGTCTGTACTGTTTCAACTGACAACTCTGGTCCAAAGGCTTCAACAATTTTTTCCATACACCAACGATGGCGCTCTAAGATTGACATTTTTTAAAATTTGATTTGAAATAAATCTTATCAATTATCAAAAAAATTAAGAATGAGTTGAGAGTAATCTATGTTTCTTAAGCTTGCAGGTATTATATAATGATATGATTAATAATTTATACACTGTGGATAAATTAACAACAGAATTGATAAATCAACAACG
>Ga0138291_1232314_pt1 | contig 14902 bp, 27 predicted proteins | sample S_140625_E_mt_FD_106912 | JGI IMG/M metagenome (GOLD analysis project Ga0138291, IMG submission 106912) | Freshwater microbial communities from Lake Simoncouche, Canada - S_140625_E_mt (Metagenome Metatranscriptome) | ecosystem: Environmental > Aquatic > Freshwater > Lake | place: Canada: Quebec... | reverse complement strand
GCTGGTAATTCCGTTTTTAATAATAAGTCTAAAATTGAAGGAGAAAGAAGTGTCACATCAATAAAACGTTTATATAAACGAATTTCAAAATGTTCACGCGAATCTTTATCAATATGGGGAGATCTTAAAACACAAAAACGTTTTATTTTTGTCGGTAGTGAAACTACGCCATTTAAAGTACATTCTGTTTTTAATAATGTAGAACGTAATTGTTGTGACGCTAATTCAATTAAATCATTATCAAATGATTTTAAAAGTATACGAAATTTCATTATTCAATAATTTTAGTTACTAATCCTGATCCTACTGTTCGTCCACCTTCACGAATTGCTAAACGCATTCCATTTTCAATAGCAATTGGCGCAATTAATTCAATACGCATACTTACATTATCACCAGGCATTACCATTTCAACTTCTGAACCTTCTGCAGAAAATTCTGCAATTTGTCCTGTTACATCAGTTGTTCTAACGTAAAATTGTGGTCTATAACCTTTAAAAATAGCAGTATGACGTCCACCTTCTTCTTTTGTTAGAATATAAACTTCAGCATCAAATTTTGTATGAGGATTAATTGATCCTGGTTTTGATAAAACCATTCCACGTAATACTTCATTTTTTTGAACACCACGTAAAAGAATACCAATATTATCACCAGCCATTCCTTTATCTAAAGTTTTTTGGAACATTTCTAAACCAGTTACAGTTGTTGTTTTTGTTTCACCTAATCCAACTAATTCAACAGTATCTCCAACATTAATTTGACCACGTTCAATTCTTCCTGTTGAAACTGTTCCACGTCCTGTAATTGAAAAAACATCTTCAATTGCCATTAAGAATGGTTTATCAATTTCACGTTCTGGAGTTGGAATATAATCATCAACAGATTTCATTAAATCAAAAATTTTGTCAACCCATTGATCTTGTCCTTTTTGAATTTTAGGATTAGCTGTTACTGCTTCAAATGCTAGTAAAGCAGAACCAGATGTAAATGGAATTTCATCACCTGGATAATCATAACTTTGTAATAATTCACGTAATTCTAATTCTACTAATTCTAATAATTCAGCATCATCAACCATATCAGCTTTATTTAAGAATACAACTAATTTTTGTACTCCAACCTGACGTGCTAATAAGATATGTTCACGAGTTTGTGGCATAGCTCCATCTGCTGCAGAAACAACTAAGATAGCACCATCCATTTGGGCTGCTCCTGTAATCATGTTTTTTACATAATCAGCATGTCCTGGACAATCTACATGAGCATAATGGCGAAAATCTGTTTCGTATTCTACATGTGCAGTATTAATAGTAATTCCACGTGCACGTTCTTCAGGAGCAGCATCAATATCTTCATATTTTTTTAAGACAGCTCCACCTAAAGTAGACAAAGTAGCTGTAATCGCAGCTGTTAAAGTTGTTTTTCCATGATCAACATGTCCAATTGTCCCAATATTAATATGCGGTTTATTTCTTTCTAATTTATCTCTTGCCATTTTTTTTTTTTTATAATTTTAAAAATTAAATCGATTTTAAAAATCGAAATATTAGATATACTTTTAGCGGTTTTGACAAATTATCGGAATTGAGCAAATGCTTTATTTGCTTCAGCCATTTTATGTGTTTCTTCTTTTTTCTTCATAGCATTTCCAAGACCTTTGGCTGCTTCTAATAATTCATTAGCTAATTTTAAAGACATTCCTTTTCCAGAACGTTTTTTTGAAAATTCAACAATCCAACGAACTGCAATATTTGTTGAACGGAATTTATTTAGTAATGTTGGAACTTGATAAGTAGCACCTCCAACACGTTTTGCTTTTAATTGAACACGTGGACTAATATTTCGAATAGCTTTTTCAAGAATTAGAATAGGATTCTGATTTGTACGGAATTCAATTAATTCAAATGCTTTATAGACAATTCTTTTAGCAAGTCTTTTTTTTCCACACTTTAAAATTCTGTTAACTAATAAGCTAACTAATAAATTATCAAATTTAGAATCTCGTTCTGGAAAACGTTTTTTAGTAGATATGCGACGTGACATATATTTAATTTTTTAATTTAAATTATTAATTTATTTTTTTCCTTTAGTACCACCTTTGACAACTCCTGCAACTTGTTTACGTGCACCATATTTTGAACGACTTTGTTGTCGATCTTTTACTCCCGTACAATCTAAAGCTCCTCGAATAATTTTATAGCGAACACCCGGAAGATCTTTTACTCTTCCACCTCTTACTAAAACAATTGAATGTTCTTGTAAGCTATGACCTTCACCTGGAATATAAGCTGTAATTTCAAATCCACTTGTTAATTTTACTCTCGCTACTTTTCGAATTGCAGAGTTTGGTTTTTTAGGAGTTGTTGTATATACACGTGTACAAATTCCACGACGTTGTGGACATGAATTTAATGCAGGTGTTTTTGAAGCATATAAAACTTTTGTGCGACTTAGTCGAACTAATTGTTGAATTGTAGGCATAATTATTTTTTAAGATTTTCTAATTTTTTAGGTGCTTGTTTTTTATTTGTATATTTACGTTCAAATTTTTCTACTCTTCCTTCAGTATCAATTATTTTTTGTGAACCTGTATAAAAAGGATGATTTCCTGACCAAATATCAACATATAATTCTGATTTTGTTGTTCCAACTTCCAAAACTAATTTTCCATCACAAAAAACCTTTGTATTAAACCATTCGGGATGTAATTCTTTTTTTGCCATAAAATAATAATAAGTATAAAATTTTTATCGTTTTGAAAATTGTGATGCTTTTCTTGCTTTTTTTAATCCGTATTTTCTTCGTTCTTTAATTCTTGAATCACGACGTAATAACAAAAATTGATTAAAAACTTTTCGATATTCAGAATTCATAGCACAAATAGCTTTAACAATTGCTAATTGAATAGCATCAAATTGAGCTGAAACTCCTCCACCTTGTACTTTTACATTAACATCATATTTATTATTTAAGTCAGTTAACACAAAAGGATTTTTTAATAAATCACGTTCTTCACCAATCGAATTAAAAAAATCTTCCAAACTTTTGCTATTGATAGTAATTATTCCTGATCCTTCGGATAGGAAAACTTTCGCAACTGAGGTTTTTCGCTTTCCTATTCCTGTATATAAAATTGTTGTATTATTCATCAATAAATTTTAATTATTAAAAAATTAGTTATTTTAAATTTCTACTTTAATCCAATTTTCAGAATTTTGTAGATCTACTTGTTCTTCACCATTCTTATTTTGTAAAAAATTAATTTTACTATCAGCATAAATAAATAAGCGACGGTAATATTGTCTTCCCAAAACTCCTTTAGGTAACATTCCCCAGATTGATTTTTCTAAAATACGACTTGGTACACGATTTCTTAATTGTTGAAATGTTTCAATTTTTAAAGTCCCAGGACGTTGTGTTGGTCGATAATAAAGTTTTTGCGTTTCTTTATTACCAGAAACGCAAATTTTGTCAGCATTTAAAATTACAACAAAATTTCCTTGATCTACTCCTGGTGTGAAATAAGAAGTTTCTTTTCCACGTAATAATTTACTTGTTTCAGTAGATAAACGCCCCAATGTTTTACCGGTTGCATCAATTACAAACCATTTGGGAATATGACATTCTTTCTTTGGAAATACTGTTTTCATAATTTTCAACTCTATTTAGTTTTTTATTTCTTTATTTCTTCAATTTAGAAGAATTTTTATTCTTTTTTATTTAAAAAATTTTTGAGATAAATTTGATGAAATTTCTAAAAAAATTGGAGTTATAAATAAATCATAAAATAAATTCATTAATTGTTTTAATGCTTCTTGAATACTTCGTTTGGGTGTAATACTTCCATTTGTCCAAACTTCTAACGTTAAAGATTCTTTTATATTTCCTTTACTATCATGTATTAGTTTAATTTTGTAATTTACCCTTTTAATTGGCATAAAGATAGCGTCAACTAAAATTGTAGAAGGTTTACTATTTACAAACTTTAAATGATTAGAATTTTTACGAACCTCTTCAATTAATTTATAACCTTTCCCATTTTCAATATCAATTTCAATATAAAATTCTGAATTATCAACGATTGTACAAATATATTGATTTGGATTAATAATTTTTAACTTATTTTTTGGAAATTGAAACATTCCAGCAGTTACAATCATTGGTCCACGAATTTGTAAAAAACCTTGAAGTGATTGTTTCTCATTTTGAATTTCTAACGAATCTTCTTTAAAATAAGAATGTTTGAATTTAATTTCTTTTAAGTTTAATAAAATTTCTAAAATGTCTTCACGCAATCCTTCAACAATAGAAAATTCATGTTTTAAATCATTAATTCGAACTCCTACAATAGAAAAACTAGTTAAATCAGAAAGTAAAGTACGTCTTAAGGCATTTCCTAACGTAATTCCTTGCCCTGTTTCCAATGGTTCGATAATAAAAGACCCATAATGATTTTGGTCTTTATCAATATAAGTTTCAATACATGTTAAAAGACTCATAAATTTTTTTATAATCGTCGTTGTTTAGGAGGTCGACATCCATTATGAGGAACTGAAGTTCGGTCTTCTATTGATAGAATATTTAAACCTGCTGATTTTAATGCACGAACTGAGGTTTCACGTCCATTTCCTCTTCCTTTAATAATAACTTCAATTTTTTCCATTCCTAATTCAATGGCTTTAATTGCTGCATTTCTTGCGGCACTTTGAGCTGCAAAGGGAGTATTTTTACGTGCTCCTTTAAATCCTGAACTTCCAGAAGATGCCCAACAAATAGTATTTCCTAAAATATCACTAATTGTAACAATTGTGTTGTTAAAAGTTGTTTTTATATTTGCAATTCCAACTGTAACAGATTTTTTCTGTTTCTTTTTTAATTTTGACATATTTTATAATTTATTTGGTTTTTCTAGTAAATAAACCTTGTCGACGTGATGTTCTATTATTTGTACGAGTACGTTGTCCACGAACTGGTAACCCTTTTAAATGTCGTCTTCCTCTAAAACTATTTATATCAATTAAACGTTTAATATTTAAACTAATCAAACGTTTTAAATCTCCTTCTAATTTATATTCTTCTGTTTCTAAAATATCACGTAAACTTGAAATATGTCCTTCTGTTAAATCAGAGACTTTAATATCTTCACTAATATTTAATTCTTTTAAGATTTTTTTTGATGTAGGAATTCCAATTCCATAAATACATGTTAAAGCAACATAAATTTTCTTTTTATTTGATAAATTATTACCAAGTATTCTGACCATAATTCATTTTTAATTTCGTTTTTTTTTAACCTTGTCTTTGTTTATGTTTAGGATTTAAACAAATCACCATGATTCGTCCATATCTTTTAATAATACGGCAATTTTCACACATTTTTTTAACTGATGGACGTACTTTCATATTTTTAAGAAAATAGTTAGTTTAATTTTTATTTTTATTATTTAAAATTTTAGAATTAACTTGTTGTATCTAAAATATTTTTATAAAGACTGCGCATTGTTCGTTGGAGATCATAAGCTACACCTACTAAAATAATTAAAGAAGAAACATTTAATTGAGCTAATAATGGACCATTAATAAATTGTTTTGCAAAATCATATAAAAATAAAATAATACATAAGAAAATACCACCTGCAACAGATGATGAACGGACAACATTTTCTAAATAGCTAACAGTTTCACGTCCAGGTGTAACATTAACAATTGAAACAGATGCTTTACGTAATTGTTCTGCAATTTTTTCAGGATCCCAAAAAACAATTGTATAAAAATAATTAAATCCAATTATTAGAATGTAATAAAAAACACTCATCAAATTAATTCCGTTAGAATTATTAAAATTAATACTTCCACCGCTAAAAAATGAAAGAAACGGTAATACATTTGAAGCAATAATAATTGGGAAAATACCTGCTTGATTTAATCTTATAGCTAATCCAGCTTCTCTAAGCTGAAGCGTTTTTGAAAATTTTTGATTAATATTATTTTTCTCAATATTTTCTAAAAAAGCTAATTGTCTTGCTGAAACAACTTCAATATTAATTCTAGAACTTTGTGAAATAGAAATTAGTGTTATTAAAAATAATAAAAAAATAATTTGAGCTAAAAAAACTAAATCAAATGAGTTACTTGAAAGTAAATTTTTACTAATTAGTGTTACAATAATATTCGTAAAAATGATAATTGAAGTTCCATTACCAACTCCTTTATTATCAATAATATTCGTTAACCAAACAATAGTTATAGCACCTGTAACTAGTAGCAAACCAGTAATTCCAAGTGTAATAAAGTTAGGATTATAAAAATATGGTTTCAAATATAAGACTAAGAAAGCACTTTGAACAATTGAAAATATTAAAGTTAATGTTTTTTTATAAAATAATAATTTTCGTTTTCCTAATTCCCCTTCTTCACTTTGTAATTTTTCTAAACTTGGGAAAAGAGCAGTTAGTAAATCAATTAATATAGAAGCATTGATGAAAGGAATAATTCCTAATGAAAAAGGACTCAAAAGAGTTGCTCCTCCACCACCTGAATACATATTAATAATTTGCATAATTCCATTTCTTGAGTCTCCTTGTAAGAATGTTTTTTTCAAAGCTTCTTGATCAATACCACCTATAGGAATTGTATTTCCAAATCTAAAAATGACTAACACTATTAAGGTTAACAAAATTTTTTGATTGGGAGTATTTTTTGATTTTGTAAGTTCAGAAAAATTTTTAGTTAATTGATTTAACATTTTTATATTTTCTCATAATTTTATCGTAAAAAACTTGTTTACGAATAGATTGATATTTTCCAAGTTCAATTTTTTCATTTAAACTTGTTAATGCTAAAATAGTTGCTTTTGCATTATTTAAAATATTACTTGAACCAAATTGTTTAGCAACAATATTTTTAATTCCAGCTAATTCTAATACAGTTCGAACTGATCCACCAGCAATTACACCTGTTCCTAAGGCTGCTGGTCGAATCATGATACTACAAGCCCCGTATTTTGCTTTAATAACATGTGGTACTGAATAACGCAATGTTAAAGGTACGGTAATTAAATTCTTTTTACCATTTAAAATAGCTTTGTCCATTGCAAGATTTACATCATCGGCACGTCCAACACCTACCCCAACTTTTTGTTTATTATCACCAACAATTACAACTGCTCTAAAAGTTAATTTTTTACCACCTTTTACAACTTTAGTTACACGTGTTACTTGAATAATTTTTTCGTCGTATTTAATTTTTGATAAACGGGTAATAATTTTTTTTCTTACATTACGAGGATTTGTTGATTTATTAAATCCTCCTTCTTTTTTACTGCTAGGTACTTTCGAAGTTTTTATACTTGTTTTTTCCATTTTTATTTTGTAACGATAAGTAATTTATATAGCAATTTAAAAAATTAATCCTTCTTTTCGAGCACCTTCTGCTAAACTTTGAATTCTTCCATGATAAGGTCGTGTTCCTCGATCAAAAACAATAATTCCTACATTTTTTAGTTTTGCTTTTTTTGCTAAATCTTCACCTACGAGAGTTGCTGCTTCTTTATTCGATGTCGATTCTAAACCTTCGCTAACTTTTTTATCTAAAGTTGAACTAAAAGCAAGAGTTGTACTTGTTTGATCATCAATCAATTGTGCATATATATGTTTATGAGAACGAAAAACTGCTAAACGTGGTTTAATCGTACTTCCAACAATTTTCTTTAATGCTCGTTTTTTTTGTTGTAAATATAATTTTTTGACTTTTTTTTTCATATTTGAAAGATTTTTATATAAAAATAAATATAAACTTATTTTCCAGTTTTTCCTGCTTTTCTAATAATTTTTTCCCCTTGATAAAGAATACCTTTTCCTTTATAAGGTTCAGGTGGTCTCATATCACGAATTTTAGCTGCAAAGAAACCAATTTTTTCACAATCAATTCCTGATAATTCTAGTTTGGTATTTCCTTCTATTTTTACAGCAATATCTTTTGGAATATTAAATTCGACAGGGTGAGTAAATCCAACATTTAAAATTAAATTACCTTTATCCATTTGAAATTTATATCCTACACCCTCTGCAATTAATATTTTTGAAAATTTTTGATCTACACCAGTGACCATATTTTGAATTAATGCACGCATTAATCCATGATATTCACGAGTTTTTTTTAAATCATCAATTCTTGTAATAACTAATTTTTGATTTTCAATATTAATATTTAAAATATTAGAAAACTCTCTTTCTAATATTCCATGTTTTCCTTTTACACTAACTTTATTTTCTTTTAAAATAATGTTTACATCTTTTGGAATATCGATAGCTTTTTTACCAATACGTGACATAATTTTCTCCTTTTTTTATTAACCTATGAAACATAGAATTTCGCCACCTTTTTTGAGTTTACTAGCTTTAAAGTGACTCATAACACCGTTTGAAGTAGAAACAATAGCAGTTCCTTGATCAAAACGTAAAACATCAATTATTTTTTCAAAATTTTTATAACCTGAAAAAATACGTTGACCTGGTTTACTAATTCTTTGGATTGTTGCAAATAAAGGTTTTTTAATCCACCATCCTTTGTATTTTAAAATAACTTTAATTGCCTGTTTACTTGGGATATTTTCTTCTACAGTATAGCTTTGAATGTAACCTTCACTACTTAGGACTTTTAAAATGGCTAAACTTAATTTACTATAACGAACACGTACAAAAGTATGACGTGCTAAACTGGCATTTCGAATACGTGTCAACATATCCGACACAAGATCATTTGTCATTTAAAACCTCTAATTCTAAATTTTTTTAAATAAAATTTTTACTTAATTTTTACTAAAAGGTAATCCCATTTCTTTTAATAAATAAAAGGCTTCACGTGAATTTTTTGCAGTCGTAACAATGGTAATGTTAAATCCACGTCGTTGTTCAACACTGTCATAATCAATTTCTGGAAAAACTAATTGCTCAGAAATTCCTAAATTATAATTTCCATGTTTATCAAAATTATTAGGATTTAATCCTCGAAAATCTCGAATTCTTGGTAATACTAATTTAATAAATTTCTCTAAAAAAGCATACATTTTTTCTCTACGTAAAGTTACTGTTAATCCTAAAGGCATTCCTTCTCGAATTTTAAAACCTGCAATTGATGTTTTTGCATTTGTTAAAATAGGATGTTGACCTGTAATTACACGAATTTCTTCCGTGGCTTTTTGTAAAACACCTCTATTTTGAGCATTTAAACCAAGTCCACAACTAACATTAATTTTTACCAGTTTTGGAATTTCATGGACGTTAGCATATTTAAATTCGTTAACAAGGTTGGGAATAATTTTTTCTTTATATTCGTTTTTTAAATTACTCATTTTTGATTTTTAAAACTAATTTATACAAAATTACCTGATTTTTTGAAATAACGTTTTTTAATATTTTCGATTAATTTATATCCAATACGACTACTTTGATTTTTTTGTGTATCCCATAGCATTAAATTCGAAACATGAACAGGAATTGGAATTTCCATTTTTTGGGTTTCTCCATTTTGTCCTTTTTTTTGATATTTAATACGTGGTAAGATACCTTCAATAATTGCTAATGATTTTTTAGTTGAAATCGAACTAATTGTTCCTACTAATCCTTTTTGATTTCCAGCAATAATTTTAATTTTATCACCAATTTTTACATGAGATTTTTGTTTCATATTACTTCGTTTGCTAATGAAATGATTTTTGTGAAATTTTTATCACGAATTTCTCGAGCGACAGGTCCAAAAACTCTTGTCCCACGAGGATTATTTTCAGCATTTATAATTACTGCTGCATTGTCATCAAATTTAATGGCCATACCATCTGAACGTTTAATAGTATTTTTTGTTCGAACGATTACAGCACGTACAACACTAGAGCGTTTTACTGCCATATTCGGAATAGCATCTTTTACAACACCAATAATAACATCTCCAACATTTGCATATTTTCGATTATTACCTAAAACCCGAATACACATTAAATTTTTTGCACCTGTATTATCAGCAACAGTTAAATATGTTTGAGGTTGTATCATAATATTTCTATGTTTTTATTATTCTTTAAAGATTTAATTCTCATAAACTTTTACAATCTGTTTTAATTTCCATTTTTTATTACGACTGTAAGGTGGACTTTCTTCCAATAAAACTACGTCTCCTGATTGGCATTCATTTTCTTCATCATGTGCCATGTAACGTTTTGTCTTAACTAAAATTTTTCCATATTTTGGATGTGCGTAACGTGTTTGAATAGCAACTACAATTGTTTTTTCTGCTTTATTACTCACAACAATTCCAATTCTTTCTTTTTTTACCATTTTTTATTTAGTTTTTTAAGTTTAATAAAAAAGATTTCTTAAATTTTAATTGTGCTAATCGTCTTTTTGAATGTAGGAACAAATGCGGTTTAACTGCTTGACTAGTTGAACGCTTAATTCTTAAATCAAATAAATTTTTTTGCAATAAAAAAATTTCTTGATCAATTTCAGGAATTGTTTTAATATTTTCTAAATCTTTATATTTAGGTAAACTCATTAATTAATATCCTCACGAGTTAAAATTTTCGTTTTTATTGGTAACTTATAACAAGCAATTTTTAATGCTTCCATAGCTACTTCTTTGGGTACCCCAGTAATTTCAAATAATACATTACCTGGCTTAATAACTACTACCCAATATTCAACAGCTCCCTTCCCCGATCCCATTCTAGATTCTTCTGCACGTGCTGTTACTGATTTATCAGGAAAAACTTTTATCCATAATTTTCCAGTTCTTTTAGTATAACGAGAGATAGTTCTTCGTACAGCCTCAATTTGACGTGATGTTAACCAAACTGGTTCTAAGGCTTGAATTCCATATTCTCCATGATGTAATTTATTGTTTCGTGAAGCTTTTCCTTTTAAACGCCCACGTTGCATTTTTCGATATTTTGTTCGTTTAGGACTTAACATTTTTTTCTCCTAATAGTTATCAATTTGATAATAAAATTTATTGTTCTCCAGCAAATAGCCAAACTTTAATTCCAATAGTTCCATAAATTGTTTCTGCTCGTTCATGAACATAATCAATTTTTGCTCGTAATGTATGTAAAGGTACACGTCCATCACGTTTCCATTCACTACGTGCCATTTCAATACCATTTAAACGTCCAGATACTTCGACTTTGATTCCTTTCATTTCACTACGTTGTACTTTTTTGATGGTTTGTTTTACAGCACGTCTGAAAGGTGTTCGTTTTTCTAATTGTTCAGCAATGTATTTAGCAATTAGAGCCGCATCTTCAAATGGATTTTTAATAAATTTAATGGAAATGTTGTAATTTTTATTAGTTTTTATTTGTAAAAATCGAATTAGATTACGAATATTTCTCTTTAAAAGTAAACTTGTAAATCTTTTTAAATTTCCTTTGTTATTATTAATAATTCCAAGAGTTTTAGTACTAGGACTTTCTGTTGTTTCAGTAAAATATTTTGCTACTTTACGGTACATTTCTTTCGCTCTGGGAAATAATGCATGAATAGTAATATTTACATATTCAGTGCTTTCTAAAGATTGATTAATACGATTTATTTCAATTTTAGAAATTGATAAAAAATCAGAAAAATTATTTTTTACTTTTTCACGAATGAAAAAATCTTCTTCAATCAATTTTGGATAATTTAATTTATTTTCATACCATTGAGATAAATGGTCTTGTGTTGTAACTAAGCGAAATCCTTTTGGATGTGTTTTTTGACCCACAATAAACTCCTAATTTATTAAGTTTTTATATATTTTTATAATTCAACAACTCTAATTGTAATGTGACACATTTTCTTTTGAATTGCGAATGCTCTTCCTTGAGCACGTGGACGCATTCTTTTTAGCATAGGTCCTTGATTTACATATGCTTCAGCAATTATTAAATTTTCTTTTTCTAAATCAAAATTATTTGTTGCATTTGAAACAGCTGAATATAAAGTTTGCCATACCATTGCACCAGCTTTTTGAGGTAAAAATTTTAAAATTTGTAAAGCTTGTTTATATGTTTTTCCACGAATTTTTTGAATGATTAAATCAACTTTCGTAGGTGAAATTCTAATATATTTTGAAGTAGCCGAGACAATTTTATTTGATTCACTCATTTTTTATCTTTTAACTTTACGTTCAGTTTTTTTATGAGAACGGAATGTACGTGTTGGTACAAATTCTCCTAATTTATGGCCAACTAATTGTTCAGAAATAAAAACTGGAACGTGTTTTTGACCATTATAGACACTTATTGTATGTCCAATCATTAATGGCAAAATAGTAGAGGCACGTGACCATGTTTTTACAGTATCTTTTTTTCCTTTATCATTTAATGCTTTTAATTTATTTAACAAATGATAAGCAATATAAGGTCCTTTTGATATTGATCGCACCATATTAATTTTTTTTTATTCAATCATTTATATACAAGTTAACGTGAACGAATGATAAAAATATCGCTTTTATTTTTTCGTTTACGTGTTTTGACACCCAAAGCAGGTTTACCCCAAGGTGTTAACGGTCTTGGTTTACCAATTGGACAACGTCCTTCTCCTCCTCCATGAGGATGATCCACTGGATTCATAACTGCACCTCTTACAGTTGGTCGAACACCTAACCAACGTTTACGTCCAGCCTTACCTAAAACCACGTTATAAAAATCTGCGTTACTAACACGTCCAATCGTAGCAGTACATTCTTTTTTGAATAAGCGAACTTCTTTTGAAGATAATCTTAGAACAACAAAGTTATTTTCTTTAGCTAATATTTTTGCAGAAGTACCAGCTGCACGTACTAATTGTCCTCCTTTTCCAGGTAATAACTCAACATTGTGAATATCAGTTCCTAAAGGAATATTTTGAAGCATTGTTGTATTTCCTACTTTCACTTCAGGTTTTTGACCAGAAATAATTATATCACCAATTTTTAAATTTTCTGGATGTAAAATGTAACGTTTTTCACCATCTTCATAACTAATTAATGAAATATTTGCATTACGATTTGGATCGTATTCAATTGAAATAACTTTTCCAGGAATTTCAAGTTTATTTCTTTTAAAATCAATCAATCGATAACGTCTTTTATGCCCTCCACCTTTATGTCGAATTGTAATACGTCCTTGATTATTTCTACCTTTAAAACGTTGATTTGCTACTAGTAAAGATTTTTCTGGTTTAATTTTTGTAAGATTTGAAAAATCTAAAGAACTTTTTTGTCTTGTTGATGGTGTATAGGGTTTATAAATTTTAATTCCCATAATTTTAATAATAAATAACGTTTATAAATTTTTTAATTAAAAAGGTCATTGATAGTATCCCCTTCTTTTAATTTTACATAAGCTTTTTTGTAACATGGACGATTTCCAATAAATTTTCCAACACGTCTTGTTTTTGTTGGTAAATTGGCCGTATTTACTTGAATAATTGAAACCTTAAAAATATTTTCAATAACATATTTAATCTGAGTTTTAGTTAATGAACGATCAACAATAAAAGTATATTGACGATTTCCATACAAATTAATTGATTTTTCTGTCAAAGATGGATATTTAATAAGTTCTAAAAGGTCACCAAGAATAATCATAAATTTTTTCCATATGTTGAATTAATTAATTCTAATCCAGTGTTTGATAAAACAATGTGATTAGCACTTAATAATTGTTCAATATTTAAACATGCTGCTGTTGTTAATTGAATATTCTTTAAATTACGTGTTGCTAACCAAAAGAATTTATTTGGTTTAGATAAAATAAATAAAATTTTGGCATCTGTTTTTAAGCCTAAATTTGAAAGTAATGTTTTAATATTTTTCGTTTTTACTTCATTAAAATCTGTAAAAACTGTTTCATTTGTAAAAACAAATTGTTGCTTTTTAAGATATAAAGCTGATAAAATAGCCAAACGTCTTTCTTTTTTATTAATTTTTTTCGAAACAATACGTGGTCTAGGTCCAAAAATAACTCCACCACCTACAAATAAAGGAGAACGTGTTGAACCTGCACGTGCGTTTCCTGTTCCTTTTTGTTTCCAAGGTTTACGTCCTCCTCCTCTAACTTCTGAACGTGTCTTCGTTGAGGCTGTATGCTTTCGTGCATTTTTTAATTGTGTTAGATAAACACGATGAATTAAACCAATTGCACGTTTTTTTCTATTGAGAGTTGGATCAAGATTTTCTATAAAAATTTTGTCCTCGATATTAGCAATTTTTGTTTCCATATTTTAAATTATTTTCCACTATTAATACTGATTAAATTTCCTGATTTTCCTGGAATACAACCTTTAATAACTAGTAAATTTTGAGTTTTATCAATTTCAATAATTTGAAGTCCTTTAACTGTTCGTTTTTCCATACCTTTACGGCGTGGCATTTTTTTACCTGGAAAAACACGTCCAGGAGTTGTACCAGATCCTAATGATCCTTGTAATCTTTTTGATTTACCACCATGACCCATAGGTCCACGATGAAAACCATGCTGTTTAATGTTTCCAGCATTTCCTTTCCCAATTGTAAATCCTGTTACATTAATAAATTGCCCCACTTCAAACATTTCAACATTAAATTGTTGTCCTATTTGAAATTCTTTTAAATCCTCAATACGATATTCTTTTAAATATCTAAAAGGTGGTAAATTAACTTTACTTAAATGTCCAAGTCTTGGTTTAGTAAGGCTTTTAGAATTTGCAGCCAGTTCTAAATAGCCCACTTGAACAGCATTATAACCACAATTTTCATCAGATTTAATTTGAGTAATATAACAAGGACCCCCTTTAACTATAGTTACAGGAATTACTTCTCCTTTTGTATCAAAAATTTGAGTCATTCCAATTTTATTTCCTAAAATACCAATAGACACAAGATACCTTCCTTTTTTTAAAAT
>Ga0138291_1264261_pt1 | contig 15066 bp, 2 predicted proteins | sample S_140625_E_mt_FD_106912 | JGI IMG/M metagenome (GOLD analysis project Ga0138291, IMG submission 106912) | Freshwater microbial communities from Lake Simoncouche, Canada - S_140625_E_mt (Metagenome Metatranscriptome) | ecosystem: Environmental > Aquatic > Freshwater > Lake | place: Canada: Quebec... | reverse complement strand
GTCAAATGTTAACGAAGACTTTATATCAACAGTGCAAGGCTAGGCGACATTACAATAATTAACAAGTTATGATAACAGGTACTTATCATCACATAATGGTTCAAATACTAATCATCGAGGTCATCAGCATTACTTTAACTATCGGTAATAATTATTTTTTCTTCGCCGCGGGCACTGGTGCTCCGATGGGCACGCTTAGATCGATTTGTCCTCTCAAGTAGAATATCCACGGTGGAATGCTTGGAATGGATGTGCATGTTATGAACAGTTTGCCAGTAATGAAGCCACCTGAAGGGTGCATGGCGATGTGCTGCTCTTTGGGTTCGAAGATGACCGAACATTGACTCTGAGTCTTGCCGTTGACGGTAGCTATACCAGTTGGAGCTACGATGCGGAATGCGTTCGAATCAATGCTGAAAGACCATGTAGCGGAGGCACTAAAGCAGTTTCTAAAGGGTATATCGACAGCCCCAGCACCTTGAACAAGATTATATGGGCCTTGGGGCATAGGAGCTGTGCAGTTGCCGATCAGCTCGCACAAGTACTCTCCTCCTTCTGCTGACTTCACTGTCAATGTATCGCGAATCTCTCCAATGACTGATGGTTCGAAAACAACATTCAGTCTGACATCATCACCATTCCAACCATTTTGTACGGGTGCCACCTCTAACTTGCTCTGAACTTGAAAGTACTCCGACTTGGCTACTGCGCAAGCATAGTCGCTTTTGGAGGTATTATAAACATGGAACACGAACGACTCGGACTGCATTGAACCCAAAGAAGCGTCAAAGCGTAAGACTTGCTTTAATAAAGGAGGAGTGGCTTTGACTGTGACCTTGTATTTGAATGTACCCAGCTCTCTGGTGATAATGGTGATCAGGTGATCAGTAGGCTGGGAGGTGGGTTTGAGAGGCCTGAATTCCACCTCAAATGTACCTTCATTATTTCCACTTAATCCGCTTAACTCGTTGACTTTAATGTAAGGAGAATCACAAGTCCACCACTCAGTCGGTTTAGCAATGCTACCCATCACAACTGGAACATCTATGGGGAGCGGATTCTCAATCGTGAGGATGGATCGTGCTGTCTGTCGCACCGGTGATTCTACCGAAATGTGTTCTTGTATCTCCGGCATGGTAGTACGCGCGGTGACTTCATAGAAGACGTATTCCTTTGTGACAGGATTGGTGAAGGTGATTGTTCCAGAGCTATTCCCTTCGGTGTAAGAGATGAATCTCAGAGGGAATTCTTTCGTTCCATTGGGACCTATTTCAGTCACATTAGCAGCAACGATGAAAGTAGCAGGGGTGGGCTTCTCTTTGATATTGACGGTTACGTCTAATCTCTGAGTATTCCCTAGCCAGTTGTTCACTTTCAATATAACGGTAGCAGCTTTTTTCGCGGGGGTCTCTACATTGTAATGTCCGGAGCATTCTGGTGCGTTGGCTTCACCTCGTAATTTATAAAGCTGTGCCGAGCCGTCCGGTAGGGCAATGAATAGCTGGCCGCTATGAGCTTTCTCTTCTCCCAGACTTGTACTATTGACCATGGTAAGCGGGAAATATGTCACTGGCAGATCTGCTGCAGCCTTGGCGGGGATTTTAAATTCATGCGGAATCTTCCAATGCTCTCCTTGCAAGGAGGGTGAAATATACCAATCTTTGTCGGTGGGATTCTGAATCTTGACTGACTTCTCTTGAGCTTTACGAGCGTTGGATTTGAATTCTAAAAGTTGAATGTTCTCGGAAGGAGGAAGAATGCAGCTTCCAGTGCAAGTGAGCTTCAACGGATCCAGACCCGGAATCATGAGAATCATGTTGTCCTGCCGGATATCATCATCAGCAAATTTGGGCTTGAATAGGACATCAAATGCAATTTCACCGCCAGGTAGAATCTTTCCGGACAAGGGGGAAATCGAAAAGTGTTGTCCGAAGGTATTGGGCATCCACTGGAAGGTGATGGTCAAGTCTCCTATATTCTCTAAAGTTAACTTCTTTATCTTTTGTGAATCCAACACGACGATACCGAATGGAAGGGAATCAGAGTCGAGGGCGATCTCGGTGCCTTGTGCCTTTCCGGAAACATTCAGTAACTTTCGTGTCATACCCGCATATCGGACTAATAGGTCCTCTGTGAACTGAGAAATGCGCTTTGTGGGATTGAATGACAGTTGTATGGACACTGTTTCCTTGGGACCAATGACGAATTCCCCTTTTGGAGAAAATGATACACATCTATCTTGCAAGTTGCCACTGCCGTACTCACCTTCTTCAAGCAGCTGGACTGGGAGCTGCTTCTTCGATCTGTTCACTATTGCAACGGATCGCGATGCTCCGGAACCAACGTCTACCAATCCAAAGTTTGTCCTCCTCTGAGAGCCATTTACGAGCTCCATTCTGGCATTTATACCTGAACCGAGGATATTGACTAGCAGCTTATTGGAACCATTGATGATGAAAGGAACTACGAATACGTAGTCCTTGACTTCCCTCGGGGCAAATCTAATGGGAACTTCTAGTACTGCACCGGGAGCTATTACAGTTGGAGCGCAATCTGCCCATAAAGCTCTTGTTTTCTGGAAAGTGCATTCGATTGCAATGTTACTCAATGGATCATGATTCGATATCCGCAAAATTATTTCTTCGATCACTGTGCTACCCCCTGGAGATGTCACGAAACACGGACCGAATTCGTGATGCATAAAGCTGAAGCGCAAAGCTGGTTTCACTCCGCTACCTCGAGGAACAATGTTAAACACGTATTTACCAGCAACCGTGAAAGATATTGGAGAGCCATCTAAGTTGCCTTCGTGTTTCGGAGCGAAGGATAACTTGTAGACGAGCTCCTCTGCTTTTAAGAGTGTTCCCCCTAGCTTGCCGCCGGACAAGGACAGCATGGAGCTCATGGAATCAATGTCCCAAATGTAATCGAAGTTGAATTTTCCGTTGTTAGTTACACTCAATGTTTTCGATACGGTGTCGTTCACTTGCACTGAACCGAAGTCAGCGTAGTTGATTGCAGGCGCAGGTCTGAGGGTGATATAGCGATTACTTGCTCCCCCATCAGAAGCACCAGCCAAATCCGGTTGCTCCAACTGAATGAAAGGGTGTACTGCATAGCCCTCTCCCTTCACATTCAAGGCCAGTTTATTGGGTTTCCGCTTCACAGCACAAATGATATTGAAGTTATAGACGACTTCTTCTTGGGGATGGAAAAATAAATTGATGGCAGTCTTTCCATAGGGGGATACAGTTCCTTCCTTAGGAGAAATATCGAGCACTGGTCCTTTGGGACCATCAAGCTGCAGCAAAGAATACTTGTCAATCGCGAATTGAAAAGGCAGATGTTCATGATTCTCTAAGTAGATTGTCTCATTGCTACCCTCACCGCCCAACATGACGGAGTGGAAATCAATTTTAGAAGTAGAAAATAATACTTTCGGCTCAGCCACTTTACCGGTGAACAAAAACATCTGTGATAGACCCATGGATGGAATTCTGAACTTGAAGAACGCCTCCGCGACGTGGACCTCTTCAGGCAGGTATTCGAACACGATCTCGATCCTCTTCCCTGCAAACATCATCCCTGCACCTTGAACACATCTCCAAGAAGGACTCGCTTCACCCAATGACTCCCAAATGAACTCATAGTTGTCATTAGTCGTATTGGTAACATAGAATCGGAAAGTGTTTCTTGTTCGTAGTCCAACAGACTCTAGCTCAACCACCTTGATGTCCAGTGCCTCAATGGGGGAATTGAGCCCGTTCTCGTTCTTCATATTTAGAGGCCTACGAGACATATAGTCCAGTGTCTCCACCACGTCGAAGTGACAGATTGGACGCTTCGCTGTTCCTCTAATGATCATTCTGACGCCTGCACTGGAGGCATCTGTATCTGATGCAGTCGTCGGGACGGGGAGGGTCGCACCTCGGAGCATGTATATGAAATCATCCACTTCAACAGGTGAGAACTTCAAAGTGAACTCCTTAACAGCTTTCGGTTCGACTTCGTATTCTTCTGGTTCGATGGTGAAGGGACGAGGAATGGAGGATATTGTAGACAGCGCTGTGGCCCCTCGAGACAACGAAGTGTTGGATCGAGTGGGTAGTCTACGTTTCATATCTTCAAATAGCCACTTGATAGGCATCTTAATGTTACTCTCATTCTTGAATGGAAATTTGTAAACAGTTGTCTGGAACAGGAAAGTTGGAGTGAATGCAATATTTTCCCCGTTGCCTTTGCAAGTGTATTTAGCGACGTCCGCTGTTCCGTTACATGTCAATTGTAATTCTTGTGCGGCAACATCGGAAATGAAATTATAATTGGGTTCAGGGATGGTTTCATAGATGGTTTGCACGCCATCGTCAGTATTAGGTCCGAGCTCCAGAAGACACTTTGGTGGAGGAGGACCAACTGGCTTACCCTTTTTCCCTTTGGCTAGTTCAGCTGCGGCATTTTTGTTATATTCGTCCAGAGCTTTGGCAGAAGCAGAGATGAAGTCCAAATCTTGCTCGGTGGCAGTTCGCATCGACTTCATAGAGTCGTCCCAAGACCCCCATAGTGCTTTAACTTCTGGATCCGCATTATCTTCCAAGTATTGAATGCGTTTCAGAGTACAGACGATAGGAGCATTGCTAAGTATTACTGGATCCGCAGTAGAGAATGTTATGGTCACCTCTCGGGTGCCACGAGCAATCAGATGGCCTACTGAGGGAGAAATTTTCAGAACATCAGGGACATTGGGTCCAGTCTTCAATTCGAACTTCACCGGTTCCTCGGACTGCGATCTGATCTGTATGGTGTGACTACTCTGACTTGCACCATCGAAGAGATTAATATCCTTGAAGTTGATGATATCCTGCTGCACCGAGCTATCATCTTCATAAGAATCACCAGTATTCGTATCGCCGTCGATGATGGTATCGATCATAGCATCGCATGAATAGGAAGACCCCACTAGCTGTAACGCATACTGATCGAACGGATTATTCAATACAGACACCTTAATGACAGCTTTTTTCGAACCATCACCGATAACTTCCTTCGGAGAAAAGTTCACACAAACAGACTCCTTCTTGCCCGGATTGACAGTCAGACTAGTACCTTTGGCAGGGAAAATGAAGTCATCGTCTCCGATAATGTCAAACAGACATGTGGTCGGCATCACTCCGTCGTTACGCAGCACCAGTTGACGTTTGGCAGTCCTCTTAACTAATACTTTGCTAAAATTCACTAAAAGATTCCCATCTGCTGAGAAATCAGTGGGCTGATCGAAAGCTATGCAAGGGAGAGTACCCGATCCACCCAGATCGAAAGTCAACTGCTTGCCGGAGTTAGCCGATTTAGATGCAGCGCTCGTCTCTATACCATTATCGTCAATCATAGCCTTGAACACTGAGCGATAGCTTTTTATCTCCGTAGGGTTGAAGTAGACGTTAACAAACCGATGTTCATGAGGAGGTATCTCCCATCTCTCCGGCTGGACTGTGAAAGCGTTCGGTTTCTCCACCACCGGAGCAGCTGTTACAACGGCCCCTTTTCCTCCCTTGGCAGGAGGAGCTTTCCCTTTTGCAGCTCCAGCAGACGGTGGTCTCGGACCAGAAGCCTCTTCGGGAGTTAAGATGCTGAACTTAACTTTTATATCAATCTTCGTAGGATTGGAGATTCGAACGCGCTCGAGAACTCCTTTTCCAGCTTGACTGCTACATGATACCGGACCAAAAGCTAACATTTTCTCAGTCTCAGCAAACACAACTTTACCAACAGGTAGTTTCTCGATTTTACCCCCACCTTCTGAACTCTTGTCTCCTGTGCTATCAGCCAGTGAGTGAACAATCTCTTGCTCTTCAAATATGCTGTAAAAGTCATCAGTCACAATGGCAGGTACACAGCTTTCACCGGTGACCTCGAAGGTCTTGATCACTTGAGAAGTTGTGTCCTTCGGATCGACTCCACTTATGCACAAGCGCATACGCTCTTTAACCGTGTCACAACCCGAAGGATCAAACTTCATATCAATATTAATAGTTTGACCGGGCAGGACGGTTCCAATGCGAGGGAGGACTGTGAAAGCTCCAACCACAAGAGGATCGTCTGGTAGCACTCCAGCCGGCAGTTCATCAGAGTCGACTACTAAAGGATTTAGTGATGAAGTTGGAGTGGCTACAACTGGGGCGCCTTTCTTCGGAGGAGGGGCTTTACCCTTTGCTGCAGGAACTGGTTTACCTCCCGCGGCACCTGCCCCTCCCTTAATGCGTTCAAGATAACCGTCTCCGAGTTCATCAGTACGAATAGCTTGAGGCACTGCTTGGGCATAGCATCCGAAGGCTGCGGCATCTAAACTATCGATTTCATCTATTTCAGCTTGAGCAGGACAGATAACATAGGTAAACTCGAAACTACCCTCATTTCTCAATGCAACACTTTTGGTTTTTGCTTCGGAGTCGAATCGCACAGCACCAAATGAAATCCCTTTAGAAGGCTGCAAACGGAATTTGTTATACTTCACTTGAGCAGTCAATAGCAAAGGGAAGGATTCTACCACTTCTTTAGTAATGGGTTCAATGATCTGCACTACGACGTCTTTGTTGTTTTTCAGAAGTACCTCTCCTTCTTTGGAGCAGAACGTCACTTTCATCTCAGCTAATGCACTTCCACTCGCAATTAAACCCTCCATCGGCTCTATCTTGACCAGAGAAGAGATAAACGAGGTGGACAACCTAAAAGCGTATCCAATCTGGTACTTGCCCTTGTTCGCCATCTTCAAGGTCTGGACTGCATAGTCACCCACTCTAATCAGACCATAATCGATCTCACTACCGCCTAATTCATTTCCTGCAGAATTCAGACTAACAGCAATGATCTGGTAAGCCTCCGCCACCACTCTAAACGAAGTAGCGACAATTCTCGTAGGTTCTGCTCTCAATCCACCTTCGTTGTCAGAATAGCGAAAAGAAAACTTCCCAGTCAGCATCAAGGGTGTTGGTGAGGTAAATGTGATTAGTACAGGCTCTACTGTGTGGATGGGCAGGACACCAGACATGGGTGCAATGGTGATATTTTCAGAGTCTTTGAAGTCGCCTAGATCTATTTCCCATTGAATTGGCAACAAGGTCGTGTTCTTAATAGTGAAAGATCGCGTCTCAGACTTGTTCAACAGGATTCGTTCAAAATCTATGGTCAATGCCTCTTTTAACGTTGCTAATTTTATTTCAAGATCTTTGATCAGTTTTTTATCTGTGTTTGCTGCCAACGCCTGCTCTGCTTTCTCAATCCCTTCGTTCCACTGACCAGAAAAATCTATTTTTGCTTCTACACCCCAACATTTAATCGGGAATACGGTTGGAGCTGGATTATTAGTTAAACTGACCACTAAATCGTTGTTGTACTCCTTGACCTCTTTGGGTAATGCCCAAAGCTTAACCTCTTTCGTCTCCCCTTCCTCTAACTGAAGGTTAGAGGGCTCTACTTTGAAAATATCTCTCGAACCTTCGTCCTTTGTCAGAAACCCCAGGTCTAATTCACATTTATACAATCCAGTGTTTGTGAAACGGAGAGTATCCATGTTGGTTGACTCGATCTGTTGTAGTAGCAGCTTGTCGACCTCGGATACATCTCCCTCTTTCTTCCACTCTGGCTTCTTGAACAAATTCAATGGTCCAAAGGAATAGAAGTTTTCCGCGATCACGAATCGTTTGTTGGGCAAAGCAGCGATGGGGTTCGGATTTAGCCCTTTCACCCTTCGCATGAATATGTTCCTAGTGTCGGCATTAACTTTTGGAAGCTCGCAAACTCCTTTGCAGTACAAACTCAATTTCTGATTTGTTCCAACAATTTCGAATTCCATCGTAGATTCAGGTTTTCCTTCAGCAATTGAAGTGAATTGCACTTTGAATTGAATTGCAGAATTAGCTGGAATGACCCAACGATAAGCATTCATGTCACTGGACTGACCTAAGGGAATAATTTTGAACATTTTGATGAGTTTCCTATTCGGTCTCTGCAATGGCTTGCGATAGACTTGGAACGTGACGGGGGCAGGGATGGCATCTTTATCAGGAGGCTGTATCAAGGGTGGGGGAATAATGGCATTGATGTTTGCGAACACTGCCTCCTCTGATTCATCGCCATCTAATGAGATGGTGTAGAGTCCACCTTGGTCGGAGACTACAACACTAACATCATTTGGGTCTGAGTCGACAGGAGCCTCAATCGATCCTTCGGAGGAGGACGAAGATGGACCATAAGTTCCATGCTTCAATAAACTTAACACGGGAAGAATCTTTTCAACATAATCTTTGTAGAAAATAGGGGCTGGAACAACCGAATCTTGAAAGTCACTTGTGGTGTTCGGGACTTCTGACTGCAGCTTCGCTCTATCACTATCGAGTAGTCCCAGGTCTGGGTTCCAAATACATTGAATTTTCATCAGTACCTTCTCAGTCGCCTTAATCTGGTTCGAATACTGATATAGTAGCTGCTCCAAGTAATTGAACTTCTCTTCCTTTTCGTCAAGGATCCGGTAATCACTGGGATCCAACTCCACAGCCAAGCCAGTAGATTGGTTGACCCATACTTCGTCGCCTTCAGGAATGGCTTCGGGGAACTCATCAGTAGAGTAGTTACCGCTAGTGAGTAGTGGAGTGCTACTTCGAGATATATCCAATCGATCTATGAGTGACAGAATTTCTAATGATCGAGAGCTCAACTTCTTCTTCCCTTTGCACAGCTTCTTATACAGCTTCATATTTCCGTCGAGGCATCGCTTCAGCCGAGCCACTTCATCAGTCTTAGACCGAAATAAGGAGCTCAACCAATTAGTATATCCTTCTTCATCACGATCGATGGAAATGTGCGTCAGAAGGACAGACGGTAGAGCTTCTTGCAAGCTTGTAAGGATCGTGACCGGCTCCATGTACTTGCTGTAAGCACCATCTATCACCACTCCTCGCTCAGCATCGACCCAATTCATTCTGAACTTGATCAAATTTGCAATACTTTCTGTCGTCACCGTTCTAGCAGCCACGAACTCCTTATGTGCCAGAACCTCCTTGGTATTGTACACCTCCGCCGGGACTTCTTTCGCCTTCTTGTTCGCTTTATCTTTCTTGAATGCCTCCTCAGCAACTGCTTTGCTCTGATTGGCAATAGCTAGCAGCTCTTCCTCCTTCGCTTTGAACTCATCGAGTTCCTGACCGCAGAACTGCTTTATGCATGAGCGAGCGAGAAACCCGTACAATGGGTCATTGGTAGCAGCTACTTCTTCGATAAGTTGATCCATCGTCTTCAAAGGTATGACTAGTTTCCTCGACATTTGCATTGCATGCGAAGAGACCCCCGATATCGGAGGACCGAATATGACGATATCTTGATGCAACTTTTCATCTCTGGGAGTAGGCTTCGTACGAACAGGAGCGTTTTGAAGAACTTTCTTTGGTGCTGATTCATTGACAGTATTTGCATTGGCATCGTTCGCTGCCATGGTGTCCTCAATCTGCTTATTAGCTGATTCCCCGGACAGAAGAGTTTGGAAAGCGACTTGTACTTCAGTTGGTAAGGCATCACCTGCTTCGCGTAGACTGGTTCTGAACAACCCCTGCTCATCAAACACGGTCAGCTGACTCAGAAGAGCCTCTTCTTCTTGATACTTGCCATCGAAGTCCACAGAGTATACCTCAGTATCTATATCTGAAGAGTTGACTATGGTCACTGTCCGTTCATCTCCAGTGGAGTAAGGTAAGATTGGACCCAGCTCGACCAATGGAGGATCGAACTTTATGGAAGCACCAAATCCTTCACCTACAACCTTCAACACCTTCATCCTCTTATTCTGGTCGATCTTGATGCTCACATCCGTGTAGTATCGGTGCGAGTCAGTGGGCACGAACTCGATACTGACCAGCATCTTCTTACCAGGTCTCACTGATCCAGACATTGGCTCAAATTTGAACTTAGTTTCATCTTTACTGCCACGCTTAATTTGCCAATTCGTCTTAACAGGAGTAGGGTTGTACAGAGATACAAACATCTGCTTGCATTGCCCTATCAGCACCTTTCCGAAATCAACTTGTGTAGAAGACAAGTCAACGTCTGGGACGCAGACATTTGCATTGAGAATAATGTTGATCCGTGGAGACCCGAAGTTCAGCAGTGGCAGTGTGTATGTCCTCGGTCCGTTGGGTTGATTGAATCGGGCGAAGAACTTGACTTCAAAGGTGGCAGTCTCTCCTTCGGGCAGCTTCAGTGCTTGTTCGGGTTCAATGCTGTAGCCATAAGAAGACAGATAATTCTTATCGAACAGCCACGTCAGCTTTCCCACAGAGGAGGCATTGGTGACCTTCAACGGCTTCTTCTTCGTCTGGCCAGCAATGACGTTCCCAAAGTCACATATGTAAGTAGCAGCAACGATATCATGTAAGTTGATGTGTTTGCGAACAAGTGCTTGCAAACCAAACGTGGGGGATTCGATGTTATTGTCGGCTTGTAGAGAAACATCATTGGTAAGCTCAGCATTCGAGGCTTGGACTGAGGCAATGACTTTGCTCAGTTGAGACACAAGCACGACACGCTGCATCTCGACTTCGACTGCGTTCGGATTAGTAACTTTTGAATTAATCGAACCACCCGACATTGTGTGGACGGGTACTGACGCATTACCAGATGCGTTGTCATTGGCATCGTCAGAATCTGAAGGCGGGATTGGAGGAAGATTAGCAGGCTCATACACAGGAGGCAGCGTTGTATCACCGGAGGCAGCAGGAGGAGGAGTGCTCGGAGGCTGGAGTGATATATCTGGTGACGTCAGACCTGCCACGACAGAAGTCTGGAAACTATTCCACAAATCTGAGGTAAGATCAGTTTCACCAAAAGGTCCAATCTTTCGATATCGTGGGAGCGCTATCACTGCTGCCGGGAAGATACCTTGACAATAGCATGGAATTGTGAACGAATCAAAATGAGCCACACTGATGGTTAGATGCTCGCAGAATAAACTTGGCATCCCAGGGAGCGCTCGGATGATGATCTTTCCGGTTTGTCCAGCGGCTACTTTCCCCGAAGGGGTCAGTATCTGAATCACCTGAGACGCATTCGTGGTAGAGGGAGAAATTTGAAAATTGAATGGAACTTTCCCAGAATTGATAATTTCCAATTCTTCGTCCGCCTTCTCAGTGAATATAACCTTTCCGAAATCAATGATACTGCGATTCAACTCAAAGGATACACTAGAAGCCTCTCCACTGATGGGAAAACTGTACTCCGGCCCTCCTTCTACCACGCAAATAACTGTTCCGCTCAGTTTCGGGTTCATATTACCATACATGGTGAACTCAACATCTTCACTAGCTCCTGGTAAAAGCATGGAACGAACAGGCAAAATATCAAATACTTGAGTTGGAGAGATGGAAATGACAGAGCCTCGAGATTTGTGCTTCGGACCCGACGTCTCAATAAACTCCCACTCATAGTTCAAAGGAATCTTGCACGAATTTGTTGCTTTCAACTTCATTGTCTTGACCGTATCATAAAGGACACATCCGAACTGTATGGCGGATTGGTCGAACACAAGATTGGGAAAGATCAATTCAGCTCTTAAAGGGAGACTGTCTTTTTGTGGATGGCTGCGGTAATTGATGGATAAGACCTTCTCCACGAAGTGCGATTGCTTCTCGTCCTTGTAGATGGGGTCGAAGTCCACCGTCACCTCGATCTGCTCTCCAGGCTCTAGTACCGCCTCCCAGGTGTTCAAGTTAAAGGGAATCTCCGTCTTCAACAAGAATGCTAACGTCAACGAAGAGGAGTTCCTCAGAGCAATCTCCTTCTTCTGGATGGCAGGGGGTACGTCTCGCTCCCACGTGTACACGAAGTCCAAGCTTTTGCGCGATATCTCCAGCAAAGGATTCACAATCTCACAGCGTAACTCCGTGATCATAATCTCTTTCATGTAACGGTCCTTGCCCACTTTGCTTTCCAATACAAAGACTTCGGTGACATGCTTCGGTGTATTTGAATAGCATCTGAAAGTAAATGTTGTAGCAGTGCGGGGTCTTAACACGATTTCTTCAGGCGTTACAGTGAACATGGGTTCAAGTGGTATCAGGTGTTTCGGCAGACGCTTTGGCTGAGTCGTGTCTTTGCCCTCCTTCTTGGCTCTCGTCATGCGGGCATTATTCTCATTTCTGATGGTCCTGTTGTACCATCTCAGCTGCTGTGGTCGTCTACCCTTGTTTTCTAGCGTGATCTTCTTTTCTATGGGGTTATTGGTTAGTCGGATACCCAGATCCATCACGTCTACCTTATCGTTGCAATGCATAGTAGTGCCTATGCCTTTAGCGATGAGTGGCACCATAAGGTTGTCTCCCTCGTCCACTACGACGTGCATCTCATCTTTGCAGACGACAGAGTCATCGAGGTTAGCCACGACTGTCAATTCACACGAGTCTCCAACCTTCAAAGACAGATCATGTCTACCTCCTAGGCTATAATTACTGCGAGCCATCTTCAAGAATAACTTCATGTTGGCATCTGTGAGACCAGTGTTACTCAGTCTAATAGTCCTGGCAGAGTCCTTCAAGCACTCAATACTGCCCCATCTCATCTCGGTTTGATCCACTTCAATTTTTGGACCGACAGCTTTGAATTGTATAACTGCCTGCAGAGGAGGCTCATTGGAACCAGCCACTAGTATCGTCATGGGCACCTTGTACGATCCCAGTTTCAATGCAGTCAAGCAGACCGTAACACTCATAGAGTCTCCAGGCTCGATGACAGCTCTTGCAGGCTCAGCGTGAAAGGAAACCACCGCTTTGGTTTGCTTCAATTGAGCCATCACTTCAAATTTGGTATGCACTGTTGGAGACAAATTGGAAATAACGAATTTCTTTTCATATGGATATCTGAGATAACAGTTTCCAAAATCTAACTCTCTTGCCGGTAAATCTAATTTGACACTTGATACAATACATTCCGCAAGGATGGGGATGCTTAGCAGTCGGTCGCCGACTCCGAGCACATCTACACAAAGAGAGTACTCGTACACCTTGACTGCCGTTGGAATGAACTCTAGTAGAATATCGATACTTTCGCCTGGTGACAATTTTCCAACAGAGGGAGTGATGTTGAATTCTTTCTTCATAAAGGACAGTCCATCCTGTGGAATATGCAGAGAGAAGTCCATCGGGATCGATGATGTATTGACCATCGTCAGTGCGACCGTATGAAGGTAGTCGTAAGAAACAGTACCAAAGTCGATCGTTGTGACGTCGAAGTGGAAGCTGGGACCAATAACGCTTCCCTTGATTAAAGTAGTTAGCTTCTCCTCGTTGCCTTGTAATGCAAAATGAAAATGCTCTACAAATTCCCCCAGCATATCGCTTTCAAAGGACACCTGGATGGTTTCTGACAGGCCAGGCTTGAGGAAGCCTTCAGTGGGAGAAAACTTGAACTTATTGCCGAACTTCGTCAAAGAGACTATAAATGTCCATTGAGCGGGTATATCTCCTTTATTTCTGATCTTCATATCGAACTTCCTCTCTTCATTGATGAACACATCTCCGAGATCGAGCACTTCGAATGATAAGTAGGCATTAGGACCGATGCCTTGACCGGACAACTGCAAAGGAAGCCGATCTTCTCGCCCGTCAACTTCGAGATAGCCGAGGCAATTGAAGAACGCCGCGGTATCAGGACGGAAGCAGACAGATATTTCGATCTCTGAATGCGCCCATACTTGACCAAGGATGGGAGAGATCTCAAAGATGTCATCGACAAATCGCATTTCATCTTTCTCGAGAGCATTCCTCAGGAGACGATACTTCCTCACCAACTTAGCTTCTTCGTCTTTTGCAGCCTGAGGAATAGGGTTCTCGACGAGGGATTGGCACGTATCAGCATTATCACCCGAAGTATCGCCATTATCACCCAATAGATTAAACTCCGGATGATTGATGTCCTCCCCTGCTGTCGATGATGAGTTGTACCCCTGCTGGATCGACTGGCGAAGGTTGTTGTACTCGATGTCCTCCATGCGATTGATCTCATGCAGTAGACGAGACCTCTCTAGCTCTTCTTCATATGCATTAGCGAATGACTTCCACATATAGGAGATGGGAGTGTCGCTGTTGTTCCGGATGCGAAGGGACTTCTGGGACAACAGAGATATATAGGATGATTCCAACGACAGACTCGGAGTGCTCAATGATACATCTGCATTCCTTCCTACCCCGATAAGACGGATGAAGCATGTCACGCCCTTAACAAAGTCAACTTGAATCTCTCCTTCGGCAGCTTCAGTGTCTGCAGGCTTAAAGTAAAATTCGATGGACTCAGATGCACCAGGCTCGATCGCGATGTCTTGCAAGGGGCAAGTAAATAGTTTGTTATTCGAGCGCATGTTGAAGCGAGCGACGGCTGTGCCCACGTTCTGCACACTGATTTTCCTTTGAGTTAGAGATTTGATCGGAGATTCGCCGAAATCGATTTCGTTCGGGAGTGTCAAGCGTGGCCTAGTGCCGATAGCTCTCACGGGCACGAGGAACTTCTCTCTCTCCGTCGAGCAGATAAGGTCATATGAGTAGTATCGCACTTCTTGTGGCTTGAAGGTGAGCACGAAGTATACCTCCATCCCGGATGCTATCTTGCTCTGCTGCAGTGGCTCTCCGTTCATGCTTCTCGCAGAGGATAGCTCAAAGAAGTTCGTGTCAGGTTTCATGATTTTGATTCTTCTCGCAACCGAGTCCTTGTTCCTGAAGTAGATCTTCTTCTCCACGATAGAGAACGGTTCGTATTCTTCAAACAACACAATCTTAGGGGCCGGTTGGAAGAGAGGCTGGTCAATGTCGACTGTGGAGTGGATGTTTGTGGTGTTGTCAGACATCTTGTTGAACTCGATGATCATAGGGTAGTCTTCGATGGAGACATCGATTGATGGCTTATCCAGGTCGCTGGGTCTTAATTTGGACTGCGGATCCAACCAACTCTGAGATAACGAGTTCGCATACTTCATATATACTGGAATGGTAGCGGACTTACTTGACTTCGACATGTCTGCTGTCAACTTTTAAAGTTACT
>Ga0138291_1144432_pt1 | contig 18355 bp, 2 predicted proteins | sample S_140625_E_mt_FD_106912 | JGI IMG/M metagenome (GOLD analysis project Ga0138291, IMG submission 106912) | Freshwater microbial communities from Lake Simoncouche, Canada - S_140625_E_mt (Metagenome Metatranscriptome) | ecosystem: Environmental > Aquatic > Freshwater > Lake | place: Canada: Quebec... | reverse complement strand
CCTTAAGCTGTTCACAGCATCATGGGCCCTAAAAAGGATACTAAGCCTCAGAATACGAAGGAGATCGATCCATCTATCTATATTCGAAAGGTTCTGGAGACAAACGAAGCACCAGTGGACAGGTCGCTTGTTGAGCCATTGACTGGGAAGATCGCCAATGTCGAATGTCTGTTCGCAGCGTGGGGTAAGAGCGGCGTGTCTGATGAGAAATGGAACGACCTGAGCACCATCAGCTCGCAGAAGCCGATCGTCTATCCGAAGAATCTACAGGTATGTGAAGAGGTCAAGCTTCTCAAATACCTGAACCTTGAACCCATCGAAGTGGCCGTTGACCCCAAGGCGAAAAAGGACACCAAGAAGGATGCCAAGAAAGGACAAGCCGTAGTGGATGCGCCTGTGGACTTGACCGAGAAGTACATGGACGAGCACGGGAGGACACTGCCAGTGATATTCAGAGGCTCAGGGCTAGATCCACTCGAGCATGAGAAATTCGACGTCCTGAAGGGTTTCCAGCTGGACTACACTGCAGAGCAGGTCGCTATCAAGCAAGAACAGGACGACATGAGAAGGAGGATCACCTCGGGCAGTAGCACTTCACTGGCCGACCTTCAATCTATGCTACAGCAGTCTTTGGATATCCGCAACATGGAGACCGAAGCACCTGTCGGCGAGGAGGTGGATCCGCTGCTGTGTCAGACATATCGCCTGTTGAGCGTGTTCGGACTGGGCGTACACAGGGCAGTGCGGGAGTATTGGGGGGGTGCCGATGGAGAAAACGCAGCAACAGCAGCAGCAGCAGATCACGTGGATAACTTCCTCTGGAGAGCGATCTATCCTAAACTGCCCGACGGCAAGCCTGTGTACAACCCCTTCGGCAAGTACTGCGTACGTCTTTACCTGGCGGGGTGCTGGCGGAAAGTATACGTGGACGACAACGTGCCCGTACGCCGCGATGGGCGGTCTGCAGTCGCTGGCAGTGAGGACAAGTATGAGTTGTGGCCGCTCGTGCTATCCAAAGCGATCTATCGAGTTTACTGTGCTTGCGGTTATGCAGAGGTATTCTCGGATCCGCTAGATGCCACGCTTTCCACCCCGACGGTCAATCAGCGAGTGGTACAGTTCAGCTCCTTCGCCATTCACTTATTGACTGGCTGGAACCCCACAGCTCCAGTGAACGTGTCGCAGACCTTTCTGTTCGAGCACTCTAGATCCAAGATGCTGCTGAAGGCGGTGCTGTCCGACGGGGTCTGCGAGGTACATGAGAACGACATCGTGCGGGACCATGACGAGCTCAACAGTCTCGAGCGGTACAAGAGCTTCCGCATCACCCGCACCCAACTGATACCCGAGGGCAGCATGTACGCTAACGATGACTCCGATGAAGATGAAGTAGAATCTCTGGAACCAGTGGGGCAGGACCCCATGATGTCTATCAAGGAAGATTCTGTGGGCTCGCTGAGTTCGGAGGAGCAACTGCTTTCTCCAGGACACGACTACATCCCTCCCGACGGGGAAGAAGACGGTCTGGTGCTGCGGACAAAGCGCCAGTTTAAATTTGAATACAAGAAGCGCAAGAACCATCGAGACAAGGTGATCGACAGCATCTTGACTAGGGAACGGAAGATTGTGAAGACCAACACAGCCCTGGCCGCTGAACAGTCGTCGATCAACTTCATCGGTTACGTGGACAAGGACAAACAGCGCATTCGCATCCTACCGGTGCTGGGTGTGAGCTATCCAATCTACCGGAGGGACAACCTGTTGATGGTGCTCCTGCTGGTGCGCTGGAGGGTGGGCGCCCCTAACCCAACACCCTTCTCACCGAACCCCAACCCAGATGATCCGTTCTACGGAAAAATCCGGGGTGAAGACGAGGGTCCTCTGCCACTGACGACCCCGCTGGATTACGAGTGGATATCCATCCACCAGCTGGTGTCTTCAGGTGCCTTCATGATTTCCATGGACACCAACATGTACACCAATAGAGAGACGGACTTCAGCTCCCATTGGGTGTCTGCCACCCCTGCTGCAGTGCCACCAGCAGTCACGGAGAAGGCTGGCAAGGGGGAGAAGTCGTCGAAGGCTAGCAAGGCTGCCAAGGAGGTGGTCGTGGAGGCTAACCCTGTTGTGGTCGACGAGTTCTTCGCAGAGCCGGGCTCTATTCCGATCACCTTGTTTAAGTTGAACGTCAACGAGTTCTTCGTTCCTGTCGAAGAACGCAACACTAATCGCAAATCCAGCATTCGCGTAACTCAAACGCTAGAGAAGAGCGTCGATGGGATACACGAGACGGTGAATCCGTTGGTACCGCGACACCAGTACCTACACTTCACTCTGGCGGTCCATCTCGACGCAGTGGTGCAGTACAAGGAGAGCAGCAATGAGTCCCGCAAACAGAGCCCCATCCCAGGCAACACTGTGGTAGTGCTTCAAGAGTTCCGGACCGACAATGCGGAGCCGCTGTGTTTCCTTATGGAACTTAAATCGGATAGCTACATTCCAATCATCAGCAAAACCTTTGGGATCTCTCAGAAACAGCTGTTGCAGCGCGATCCCTCCAAGCCCATCGTGTTCTGGATGCGCCTGTTTTCCAGCGCATCGGTGTACATCAAGTTCTGCAGCGAGGTTAGCATGACTGTGGGGCCCGCAGAAGCGATTTGGTCCGAGATGGGCAAGAAGATATTCGTAAAGGACGGAGTGTGTCCCGACGTGCCTGACCAGACGCAGCAGCTGATCTTTCGACTGCCTCTGGTCGCTGTGGCAGCTAACGACCAGAAAGATCCCACTACAGATTCAAGTGTCCCAGCAGTAGCCGCTCCTACTCATGTCGCTGCGGTGTTCCTGCACATCAAGGAGAGTTTGATTGAGAGCATCATATCGACGGGCGTTGTTCCCAATGTGTCGGACAGTGACTCCTTTGCTCCCTTCGCACGAAACCAAGGGAACATCGTCCAGCTCAGCGAAGACCCAACAGAAGCTCCTGTGCTGATCGGCAGAGCATATCCCTCGAGAGACCTGAAGGCGGGCATCCCTTCGTTCAAGTGGAAACTGCTTATATTGTCCGACATACAAGTGAAGGAGCCTGCCAAGTCTATTCACGAAGAGAAGGTCACTCAGAAGTACTCTGGAAAGTACATAGCAAACAACGAGAACCTCTTGTTCAGAGACGTGTTCTCCTTCGAGCGGGCCTCATTCCCCATCGCTTTCCGACTGCTGTCCAAGAAGAATCGTACGGTGGAGGCCAGGGGCGCCCAACAACAAACTCAACTGATGAAGCAGCTCACCCAGAATAAGAAGATCCAAAATGCGCTGAAGAATGCATTGATGCTGCCTCGCAGGACCGAAGTGAGTTTGATTGTCCGCACCTATCGTCTGTCCGACAATAAACTAGTGGGTGAGTACAAGGGCGGCGAGACCGTGCTGTGCTACTTTCAGGACCTGAAGAGTTTCCTTCCGGACGGAGAAAGTGAACCCTCGGGGGGTGCTACTGCAGTGCCATTGAAAAAGGACGCGAAGGTCGCTGGGAAAGGTCCTGCGAAAGGAGGAATTACTGTTCCTGAAACGGTGGACATTTTGATCGAGTGTTTTCTGGATGAGTCACGCATGCAGCTGCCCATGCACTGGCAGTCCCGCTTCCCTCATGTGTTCGACGACCTCATTCCGAGCAGCGACGGGTCTGAGGATTCAGCGTCGAACAGCTTGAATTCGATCGAAGCCCAGAGCAAATGTTTGAATGTGAAACCTCCGGTCGACATGCTCATGTCTTGGAAGATGGAAATCCTAGCGGGTAAAGTGACTAATGTATCGCACGATACGAGGAGGCTGATCGAACAGGCAGCCGTGAAGAACTCTTGGGAGACCAGCAGCGTGGGTCGAGCAGAGAGGGCGGTGGCAGCACTGGCCTTCTATCAGGAATACAGCGCGCGCAGTGCCGGTGCAGTGCTGGCGTCCAATGGTTCCGAGGAAGAGAAAAAGCAATCCGACCTCTCGACGAGCATGCTCACCAACTTAGTGGTGGCGCTTCAGTCCGAGGAGGATCTGCTGAATAGGAGGTATGAACAGCAATACAATCTTCCCAAGGTGGAAGGAATCATTGAAGTGATCGACGAATCCTTGATAGCCCTATTGATGCATACTGAGAGTGAGGGCGCCATCACGAACGTGGATGAGCTGACTGTCCTCAACGAGGAGCACAAGAAGCCGTGGACGGAGGAGAAGGACTTCGCAGATAGCCGTTTCCAAGACTTGGCGAACAATTTCGCTCAATTGAACAACAGCTTGAAGGACGAGGTGAGAGAGCGCGTGAATTTCATTATTAAGGAAGCCGTGGGAGATGCGACTGAATTAGCCAAGCTATGGGAGCTCCGGGAGAAGTATCGTCTGTGGGTGGACAGCCAGAATAGCAGCTTGGGTAGTCTGCTGAAGAGAGCTGCCGCTGCCCAACAAACGGCTAAGGCCGCCGAGAAGAAAGCAGCGGATGAGGCAGCAGTGCTGGCTGAGAAGTTGAGGAAAGAGGAAGAGAAGAAGGCGGCCAAGAAGAAATAGAGGCACTGAGTAACTCACTACTTAATGCCTGCCACTACGAGCTTACGGCGCGATTTATTTAATCAAGTTTAGCAATGTAATCTTTGAGCTCCGGAGTAGAGTGTGGTCAGACTCTCTCGCTCTACATCGCCGTCGACAGCAGCATAGCCACGCCCCTCTTGGTCCAGAAGTCCGACGAGAACTTGCCTCCCCGCAGGTCCACCGACACCACGTAGCTGGGCCGCTCTCTGCTGCCGGACCGGATGGGGTACATATACAGCGGACATGTGTAGAATCCCTTCGCCGCTCGTCGCCGCCCCTCCACAGGCTTGAAGTGGATGATGGGCATGGCGGACACCAGCTCCATGGGCCTGCTCTCCTCTAGGAAGCCGCCAGTGTAGTTCCACGTGGCCCCCTCGATGAACACCCCGGACACGTACACGCCGTCCTTAGGATAGTTGCTCACGGAGCCCTTGTCCCCACTCACGGTGACCGGGGTCTCGTAGCTAAGCGAATCGATGGAGACTCCGTTTAGACGGGCTGCGACCTGCAGTACAGCGGTGAGGAAGCCGGTAGGGTAGGTCATGGCGGGCAGCCACCAGCAGACGGGAAGCTTGTCGTCCACCCAGCCTGTGAAGAAGTCCACGCGCATCGACAGGTCGCGCATCCACGACCCCAGAGGCTTTAATGAAGGATACGTTTTCCCCCACAGCTTCGGGACTTTCAGCTGCGAGAGGGCTATCATCACTTCTTCCAGCTCCGGAGTTATGGATGCAGTACCCTGAGTGACCTTGACGATCGTGCTGAGGGTATAATGGAGCGTGCTCAGTAGCTTGTTGTATCGGTCGAGCTCCTGGTACAGCACTGTCTTTAGCGGGTCCGGATCCGAGCGGGAGTCCAGTTTCTCCTTCACGGTGCGCATGACGAACACCTCAGCGGTCTGTTGGAGCAGATCCGTGCACTGTGCGGCGATGGGATCCACCTCCTGCTCGTCCGCTGCCTTCACTACGCGGGGCTGTAAGCTCACCAAAGCGTCGATCATATTGTTGGCGTCATCGATGGATGCAGCCATGTCGCTGTTGGGATGCTGTCCGAAGGCGAGCGGATGGTCGGTGGGCGGCATACCCTTGATGAGCTCCTTATAGTGCTTCAGGTCACCCTCCTCGCCGATGAAGTAGTCGGGGAGGTCGGAAAGCATGAATTTCTCCACTGTCACACAGTCCTCGCAGAACAACTCACCGATGTACACGTTGACCAGTCTGCGATCCCAGTCGTCGGTCACTCGTCCACCGTAGTTGGCCTCCGCGATGAGGTACTTCATGGCGTCGAAGGGCACCCTATCCGGATACTCGTCTAGAAACACGATGATAAGGTCGTGGCAGATCGCAAAGTCGCTCTCGTTGAAGTCGTAGGGGATGTTGAAGCCCATGGACTTGAACTTCCTCCTCTCCAGAAGAATAGCGTGGAACCACACTAGCGCAAACAGCAGTCGCTTGTAAGCAGACTGATGGCCGCATCTACCGAACTGCTCGTCGCTGATGGTGTTGTACAGAGTCAGCAGGTTGGATCGCAATCCCTTCGGGGGCTCCGTGGTCATCTTGATGCCGCGCTGAAGTATGGAGATCGGAAAGTTCGGGTCGGGACTGGAAGACAACCACAACCGGAACTTCGGGTGCGGTGTGCCTTCGATCAGCGACTCGATCATCTTCTCCAGAGTGGGCATCCAGGAGAGCATCAGGTGGCAATTTGCTAGGAAGACCCAATTACCCTGGTGGACGCCCTCCTCAATCATGCGCACTGCAGTGGGTGCTTGGCCTTGTCCCAGAGCACAGTTATCCACTTTTTGGTTGAGCTGTCCAGCCAGTTGAATGATACCGGCCGTTGGATCAACTCCTGGCGACAGCACGAATATCAGTGGGGTCTTGCAGTTGGACGACTCGTACACCTCCTTCAGATTGAAGGACGGCGGCTCAACGTACTCGGAGCCCATATTTGCGGAGATGAAGCGCGCGGCCCCGAACAAGCACCGGTCCACCCGCAGCGCCTTCAGGATGCACAGCTTCTGCAGCTCCGTGCTGCGGACCGACCAGTCGCCGGGCATGGGCTCCACCTCTGGTTTGGAAGACATATACCAGCCCTTCCACTCGCGGAGCATCTGCTCGAAGCCCGACACGATACCCTGGAAGCCTTGCAGCTTGTCCATCTCGCAGATGTTGTCCCATGCCACCGGAGGGAGCCAGTCTTCGGCCGGATTCTTCCGTTGCAAAGCTCTGTCAGTCATTCCCGCGCCGAACGAGAAGAAGTTAAACTCCTCCTGATTGATGCTGCCTTGCGTCTCCAGCACTTTCAAACACAACTGCAGAGAAAACAGCAGTTTGTCCTTCTCGAACAGTCCTCTGCAAGTGTACTTGTACACTGACAGCGTGTGCTCCGCGTTGATGTCTTCACAGCGCTTGGCGACCGGTAAGTCGAGGCTGCCGTAGCGACTATTGTCGATGGACAGGTTGAACAGGTCCACATAGGCGTCCAGTGAGAACTGGTACATGGGGTCAACGCGTGACATGTCATCCAGCACGAAGTAGGCCAGGGACGCCCTGATCGCAGCGGATCTGTAGCCCATGCGTGCCAGGTCGATCTTCTTCTCCGTTATCTCCGCCTCGGCCAACTGCGCTGTGACTGCTTCCGAGGTCACCTTCGACTGCTGCAGAGTGTTCACGAGACCCTCGTCATCCAGTAGCGATCCTTTCGTCTCGCTCAATAGGCGGAGGATCTGATCTTCCAAGTCGACAAGCTGCCTCTTGCCCGTCGCCACCCGAATAGTCAGTTCGGACTTCTGCTTCTCCAACGTGGGCTCCTCCTTCTGCACCACTATGCCCAGCAGTTGCGCCTCCAAACCATCTTTCTTTACGGCAAAATTTACCACAGTCGCTTTCGTTGAAATTTCAGGGGTATAATGCGGATTGGCCAGCTTTGTGGTAATGTACAACTTGAAATCGGGAGAATAATCCAGTTCCTTGTCGCCAAGACGTAACACCTCTCGGTTTCCGATCTTCAGCACGGACTTGGACAGCACGGGCTCAAGAGCTGGATCGATCTCCTCAAGGATGTCTTGTAGCAACACTGGGAAGCCATACTGCACTGCATTCTCCACCTCTCGCAAGAAGCCAGACATCTTCAGATCGATGATGCGCAGCTTGGCACCCTCCATGTTGCGGATCCAACGATTCGCTTGGCCCTGTGGATCGATCATCAGAGGCCATCGCCGCCCCCTTGTGGATATCACTCCGTTCTCAGTGGAGAAGTCGTCTTTAGGTAGTCCTTGGATGTTCCAGTCACGGACGTCGGTGGGTTTACCCAAAAAGGACACGAAACTGAAGCCTGGGCTGATAGGCAATTTGTACGCGTTGACAGAGGCGCTCCATTGGGACATCAATGTGATGCGGTAACTGGTCTCGAAGGGTCCTGCATACGACAGGAAAGCAGCCGCTACTAAGGCATCTCCAGTGACCTTCACTAATGCAGAGTTGTACTCTCCAATGCTGGCCTGCCAGCGAGTGTACTCCCCTGCCAAACCATTCACCAGTTTGCCAGCACGATCGAGCTTTCGCTCCAAATTCTCCGCTTCGTCTCTCAGCCTGTTTTTCTCTCCATTCGAGTTGTCGTACATCGTCTGCAGGTCTGCCAGCTTAGCAGTGACGGCGGCCAGTGCATCCGTGGCCTCTTTGAGTGCTGCCTGCTTCGTGGCCAAGCTATCAGTGGCCTCCTTCAGTCGTTGGCGCTTCGGAGCGACTTCTTTGGCGACATTGGCATAAATGTAGATGGCATGCACCCACACACACAGAGCGGCTGCAGCACCAGACACAGCTTTCACTTTCTCGGGCTTGAAATCAGGCATGTCGATGTACTTCTTGACCTTGTTGTTCGTCGATGCGGATACGTGATCCTTGTCGAACTGCTTGATCTGCTGTAGGAAGTTCGACTCGCCGATGACCTTCTTAGCATTCGGCCAGTCGATGGGCTTCTGGAACAAGGTCATCACGCCCTGTAGCACCGTCTCCACCAAGGCTGGAGGCTTCGTGTAGGCTTTGACCTCCGATATGGAGCCCTTGTCCAGCTTCTCCACCTCCTCCATTGCTTTCTCCAGCGCGGGCATCGCGATAGCCAGGTCTGCCTCCGCATCGTCAGAGATGGCCTTGCACTCCGCAGCCTCCAGAGAAATTCGCTCCGAGTCCGCCTCCACTTGCTTCCGCTGCTCATCAGCCACTCGCCGCTCACCCACGATCTGCACCAAAAGGTCTTCACACTCCTTTTGGCTATGCGCGACGATCACCTTCTTCACCTCTAACTCCTTCGACAGTGTCGCTACTTGCTCCCTCGCATTTTCCAGCTTTGCCAACCCATTCGCTAACTTGTTCGCAGCACTGCCCAGCTCTGAGGATTTCTCTCCCAGAAGAGCTCGATAGCCCTTCACTAATTCAAGGTAGTTCGTTGGAGTTACGTAGTTGTATCTGCGGAGCTCCAACAGCATTCGGGCCGAGGAAGTGATCACACTGAGATGCATCTCTGCGAAGACTGCCGATATCTTCTGCCGGTAGTCATCTTCTGCGAACTCCACCTGGGCCAAGAACTTCATCGCCACTTCCTGCAGCGCCTCCGCCGGCCATGTGTGGAACCAGTCGATTGTAGTGCAGTTCACCAGGCCGGGGTACATGCGGCAACGGTTGCGCAGACTGTCTCCGATGGGACTCATGGCCAGCACCACGTGTAGATTGGCACGTACCCGGTCGATAAAGAAGGCCCAGAGAGCATCTGGAGACTCCTCGCGGCCCTGCTGTATGGCCGCCTTGCGCACCGAATCAAGGATGGCGGGCATCTCGTCTTTGGCAAATAGGTTGGGCAGCACCCCCGAGGAGAGGATGTTGTTCACGTCCTCCAGGAAGCCCTCGTCCTTGATCTGCGTGTCGTTGAACAGGAACACTACCTTCTTGTTCTCCCCGCCCGCAGACAGGTACAGTTTCTTGATGTCCTCGCGGAACTCCAGCAGTCGGTAGTTCTTCGTGATCTCGATGCTGAAGGTGATCATACCGGCCATGTATGCTGACAAGCGGGTCAGCGATGACCGACCGCTGCCACCCACGCCCACGAGCATCATGTTCCCGCGCGGCTGCACTAACACACGGTGGATGCGACACACATGCATGATGGCGTCTCTGAACATGGACAGATCCATTGGGATGAGCTTCGGCTCCATGTTGTAGTCCTCCAGCTTCTCCTCCACGGCGGCGCGTACCTTCGGGTAGTTTGTGACTTCTTCGTACACGCAGTCGGAGCCCTCGGGAGGGTCGGTGAGGAAGGTGCAGAAGATTGGACCCACCTTCGGTTCGAGAGCATCTGCCATGACAGACCCCCACTCTTTGCCCATGTTCTCGTTCATCTTTGAGATCAGGATTTCCTTGAAGCGCGCTTCATCGTTAGACTTGGTGCGCAGGAACCGGTCAGAAAACACCCTCTGGCACTCGTGCGTCCAGAGGCGAATCATGCCCTCAGGGGAGAAAACCGTGCTGCGCTCGCTCATCAGCACTCCCTGCATCACCTTAGCCACGTCTCGAATGTTGAATAGGTAGTGGAATTTCTCCGGAGTCGCCAGGAAGTCGGACGAGACGGCCTTGAACACGTTCAGAGTAGCGGTGGCGATGTTTATAGACAACTGCTTTATCTCGTTTTCAAAGTCGGCGAATTTGGATTGAAGGATGGAATCGAAGATGCGGATGATTTGCGCGTCCATGGGGAAGGTCAAGTTGATGAGGGCAAATCTACTCTGTGTCCTCTCGCAGATGTGGTTGCGTCCTCCGCCGGGATGTCCCATCGAGACTATCAGTTGTGAATCCAGGATGAACTTCCAAGAGCACTTCGAGCGGTCGTACCAGCCCTGGTAGTCTATCCACAGTCGGACCAGCTCCAAAGGTGGTTGAAAGGGGGACTCGGAGGATGTCTTCTTAGGCATGTTGAAGTCGTCGATGAAGATCACCAGGCTCTTGCCGCCTAATGGACCTAGCTTGTCCTTGGAGCGCTTTTCCATCGGCCCCTCAATGATGTCCTGCACGGCCGCGGAGGTGGTGGCGGCAGAGAAGTTGATGACCAGCTGAGAGTGGGTCTCCGGCAGCTCCCGCAACAGGCTTTGTACCAACACCGTCTTCCCGGTGCCCGTCGCACCCACCAACATCACATTCTTCTTGGCTTTCATCAGTATATCCGTGACGTACGAATTGCGCACGGTGTCGACAGTGGGCACGATCATGTCGTAGAAGGTCATGCCCTTCACGGCCCGCCAACTAGGCACCCGCGTGTCCCAGTTGAGGATCTCGTTCTTGGAGATGTCCACGTAGTAGTCGAACACGGTGTTGGATGGGGGATAGATGGAGTCGATGTCGGACAGACAGGCGCTGATCTTCTTCCTGCCGAGCTCGTCGACGGAAGCTCCGATGGACCAGGTCAGAGAGAAGATGAACATCTTCTCCGCGACGCTGTTGTACTCTGTCCCAAGTGCCTCTTTGGTGAAGGCCGGCTCCACTAGATGGATGGACTCGTAGAGACTGCACAGATTAGCGACGGCACTGAACTCGGACACCTTGACCGGCTCCGTGCAGTTGAGCTCCTTGAACTTGAGCAGTCGCGGCAGCCACTTGTCGAACAGCTCTCTGTGGAACAGCGCCTGCTCCTCGTCCTTCTTGAAGGTGGTCGAGATCCAACTCTCGGTATACGTCCGCCACCCGAGCTCCGACGCGTCAATGTAGATCATGCCGGCTCGGGACACAGTGGCCGGAGACGCGACCCTTAGGTCCTGTGTCTCGAACACCAGGCTCATCGAGTTGGTCAATGGAATGCGGTCTCCGTTGATAAGAGTCAGGATCTTGTTGTCGTCCATCACAGAGTTCATGCTCTCTATCCACATCGCATCAATCGGTCCGTCAAAGAGGATCCACTTCTCGGTGGGTCGCTCGTCCTCCGAACACTGCTTGAAGATAGTGGACAAGATGCCGTCCCGCCACTCGAAGGTCGACAGGTCGTACGCACCGTACAGCTCGTCAAGCTGTATTGACTTCGGGGATATTATGTACGGCACGACGCTCTGGTACCCCTCCACACCGGCCTTGCAGAGAGTCGTCTGTGCGTTGGCCAGCATCTTCCAGGCGGTGGACTTGCCGCCCATGGGGTCGCCTACCAGCATGTTGCAGTGACGCGTCAGTCGCGAGTCGTAGAACTGGAAGATCTTGAACATCAAGAACTCGTGCTGCTGCAGGTCGGCTCTCTTCAGTTCATCTTGGATGGCTGATTGCAGAACTCCGTACTCCGACACCGGCAGCTCCAGACCAGGGAAGAGGTCTCCTAACAGCAGGCGGAACAGCCGCTCATCGTCCTTGATGAACTTGGGTAGATTCATGTCCCTCAGCGCGCGCATGAGGATGGACTCCTCCGGCATGTTGGGGTCATTTCTCTTAAGCTGCCCGGCCATGTTCAGCACGGCCTTAAGGTTGCGCAGCCCGTAGTCGTAGTGGTCCTGCTTAGACAGCTGCTGCACCATCAAGGAGTACAGAGTCACGGTCTTCTTAGCCATATTCCTCGCTTCATTGAATCCCTCCGATGCGAGCATGACTTCAGCGATCATAGTGAGATCAGGTGCCATCATAGCCACAGGTCTCATGAGAGCCTTTAAATTGTCCGGCAGTTCCGTGCGACCCGCGTATCCGGGGTTCATAGTGATGAAGATGCCACAGTTGGGGTTGCAGGGGATGTTGATGCCCATGAAAGTGAAGGCGGGCACCTTGGCGCTCAGAGCGTTCAAAATGGACAAGATCTGCATGGCCACCACGGAAATGACCTCGATCTTGATTCTGTTGAACTCGTCGAAGCACCCCCAGGAGCCACTCTGCACCAGTCCGCTGAATATCCGCCCCACCGACTTGTAGTCCATGCCATCGGAGCAATTGATTACCACCACGTACTTCGCAAGGTTCTTGCCCAAGTCCTTCACCGTCTCGGTCTTGCCCGTACCTGCGGGGCCAAGTGGGTTACCACCTCTGTTGAGATACATGGCCGTGATGAGTGTCAGCACGCAGCGGTCCGTCAACGGGGTCACCACCAGGCGGCCGTTGTTGCCCTGATACTCGTAACTATACTCCAGCACGGAGTTGGTCTGTCGCACTTCACACTTGCCGAACTCACCAGTGACCACAAACACGAATCGCAGTTGGGACAACCACTCAAAGTCTGATACGGAGCTACAGTTGGCTTTGACCATGCGCTCGATGACATCTCGGTTGTGTATCTCCATCGTGATGAGAGCCACAACCTTGTTGCGCTCCACCTTGGTCAAGGGGCTGCGGATCACGGCCGTCATTTTGTTGAGGTAGCTCACCTGCTTCTTTTTCTGGGCCTTCAATGCTCCCTTGGTACCCGCTGCGATGGCAGTGAGCGCCTTGTGGCAGTCGGTGGTCCATGCGATCGACCCCGTGGTAATCAGCAGTTGCCCGATGGTGTCTTTCACCCACTTCTCCTTCTTGCCCTTGAAGCCCTGGTTGGACACGCTCAACAGCTTCGAGATGGCCCTGCGCATGGCCTTCTCAACCTGCACCAACCACAGCTCCACCGGTCCATCTATGATGACGTTGTCAACGAAGGGAGCAGACTCGCCGTCGGGTGAGTTCATCAGACTCGCCTCGTAGGTCTTAGATGCGCCAACTGGGGGGTGTAACTTGATGTTCTTGATACCCTCGAAGCACTTCTTGATGTGCTTCTGCACCGCAACAGGGTCTTTGCTCTGTCCCAATATCTCGAGAAGGTCGTCGTCTGACACGAAGTAGAATCGAGGGAACACCATCCTCTTCGTCTCCAGGTACTGGTCCAAGCTCTTCTGGATGCGCTCCAGCCCTTCGTCCATCCCGTTGATCGAAGGCAGGATGCCCTCCACCATGCAGCTTTGGCGAGCGATGGGGTTGCGGTAAAAGGTCTCCATGACCCTCGAGAACTCGTTGTTCACGCCTATGAAGAGAGAGTACTCAGAGGGCAGCTGCTTCGCGATGTCACCTCCCGACATGAAGATGCTCTCCAGGTAGATCCACTTCCGCTGCACACCCAGCAACGACTCTACCACCTCGGATATGGTGGACAGGCACGCCTCCCACTCATCGATCTTCGACTGGAACGAGCCGTAAAACTTGGAGGACTTCATTGTCGACAGAGCCACCGAGTCGTCCTCGAGGAACTGCGTGATGTCGTCCACAGCTTTGAGCTTATAGTACTTGTCCTTGTAGGTGCCCACCTCCAGCTGCACCGACGACCAGCGGGCCTCCAGATCGGTCAGAGCTACCTCGATAGCTAACTCCTTGTTCGCATTTGCAGACATTTCTCCGATGAATTCCGCGTGGACGTTGAGACCCAGTTTGACCACTTCGTTCAGAGTGAAGTCGGGGCTCTTGGGGTCGAACGCTGCACCCACGCGCTCCTGCAAAGCAGCCCAGTGCCGAGGTCGGAGAGCTTTGCTGCGCAGATCCTGGATCAAGGGAATCGTCTCTCTAAAGCGGTCCAACTCGGTCTTCATGGAGTCCCACACTCGCCAACGACGGATGTCACGTCCCAACTTACCAACTCGTTTGGAAAATCCCCCGGCCACATTCTCCATCTCCTCGACATCAAGATCATTGAACTGTCCATTCTTCCAGCCATTCCAGCTCTCTCCCCATTCGATCGTGATGCCCCAGATCTGCTCCAAGAAGTCCACGTCCCTCGTCAAGGCTGTGAGGTCTGGATGCTCCGAGGAAGGGATGTTGAAGATGGCAAGGCCGGTCGATAGAGACTGCTCTCGCTCCTTCGCTTTGGCAATCTTCGAGTTATATGCTTCGATTATGCTCAACGCTTCTTCACTACTGATTTCATCCGAGAAAGGTAGTTCCACCTGTGCAGTAGACTTGAGCTCGGACATCTGGGTGCCATAGCTGTCCATCTGCACCTCGAGGTCGCGCTTCATCGTCACCTTGCTCTTATCGAGGATCTTCTCGGAGTCATGCAAAAAGCTCGCGAATTCTTCGTAAGAGGAGTCGATGACGGAGAGGTGGGTGAGCTCCTCTTCGCGCACTACCACGTCGAACTTCTGCAAGGTCTCATATACCTCCCGTAACGGCTCGAAGCGGCTGCGAATGAAAGCCAGCTGCTCCTTGGACTCACGACAAGCAGCGATCTTTTCGCTCAGCTCGTCCAGATTGATGGGTGGATTCTTCAGCTTCGCTCGAGTGTTCTCGAAAGTAGAGAAGATCTCGTGCAGCTCCGAAGCTCCATTCTGATTCAGCAGTCCCGTTAACTTATTCTGTACCAATGAGCAGTGTCCAACCAGCGCGTCCTTAAGGGAATTGCAGTCGATACGCACAAAGTTGATATTGTGAGTGGATGACTCTCCGCTGATCTCGAGACCCTTTGCCTTGTAAGCAGTGATATCGTAATCAAATTTGCTCGGATTATTGTTTGACTTGGCGTACTTGCGGATGAATGACTCCTTGTCCATCTCCCACAAGCCCTTGTACTTGTCCCAGTACGAGAGGTACTTCTGCAGCTCGGTCGCGGTGGAGGACATGCCATTCATGACCTGCACCACGATGCGCAGGATGTCTGGATCGTCGCTGATGATGTCGTAGTAGGACTTGAACTTCTCTTCGCCTGTCTGGTCGGCGTCAAGTACAGTAGCGAGAATGTTCATGGCGCTGCCACTCTTGTTGAGGGGATCGATGCTCATGCTACTAATGCCTTTGTCTTCGAATTGCTGCCCCTTGACCCTTGGAACAGCAGTGACCACACTGATGACGTCCTTGGCCACCACGTTGACGCTGTTGGTCAGGTTGACCATGGAGGGATTGTAGACGACTCTACTCAGCTCCAGCAGAATGTTCACAGTGAACAGCGACTGGGGCTCGGTCTTGGAGTCTCCGTTGATGGCGCGAGACAGCTCCTGCAGCGACCTCTTCACCGATAGCTTCAATGAGTGCTCGAAGGACTTATCGATCTGTGCGATCTGACTGCGCCACTCTCGCTGCACCTCCGACGACCCCTCTCTGAAGTTCTTGTACACATTCTTCAGGTACGTCATACCCTTGTTGAAGCCCTGCTCGAAGAAGGCGTACATCTGAGTGCGGTGCTCCTGCTGCCGCTTCTCGAACACACCTCCCTCGTAGATCTGATTCTTGTCGATGCGGATCAACACAGTCGAGGCGATCTGCCTCTGAATCCTCTTCAGGTGTGCTTTGCATTCTTTAAACTCACGCACCACCGAATGCACTTCAGAGCAGTTCGAGCAGCAGTCCCGAACAAAGATTTCGATTAAGCTGCGGTTCTGCCATGTAAGCTTGGTCAAGCCCTGGCTGATGCGCTTATCGAGCTTGCGGATGTGGTCTGCGAACAAGCGCTTCTCCTCTGCATTCACCTCGCGCACGATTTCATTGTACGCGCGCACCACCAAAATCACATTCTCCCTCATAGTGCGCATCTGCTCCCTCTTGTTGCACAGGTCATGCGCGACATACGGGATGGAGAACTCGCCTGCAAACCGCTCCCAATAGGTCACTTCTGAGAACAAGCTCAGCAAATCTTCGTCGAAGTTGCAGATGACCTCTGTGCCTGCTCTTGCATTGCCTTCACCCTCCAAATTACGTCGGAGCAGAGGCTTATCGAGGCGCACCTGCAGCCCGTTATCCTTCGCCTTGTGGTTCAAGTCCTCCAGCCACACAGCGTAGCGCGCATGCTTGAAGTCCTGCACAACGGAGAAGAGGGCATTGAACGCCTCCTTGGACTCGGAGAACTCCCTGCTCGGCAACACGTGCTTCAATCGACAGATGGCTATGTAGCTCTCCTTCACCAGAAGGGCCAAGCTGTGTGCCCACAGAGCGGATCCGGCGTATTGCGGCTCCTGCATGCGTAGCGGAGGCTGTAGACGGGACTGCTCGAACTCCCCCCGGACGGTCTGTACCTGCTTGAGAAACAGGTGGTTGGTGTCCGCGGACTTGCGCTCCACACAGCGCATGATGACTTCGCGCTTGGCGAGGCGATAGAAGGTCTCTGCGATAACCACGCCATCGCACACAGTAGAGTTGAACTCGAAGGCCGCGTTGATGACATTCGTGAACATGACGTCGAGGTCCTTCACGTTGTTCTTGAAGTTATTGTAGTCGTCGTGCCACTTGCTACCCTTCACGTCCAGTATATCGTAGTCCAGTCTGCGGAGGCGATCGATGTGGTGTTCGAAGGACTCCTGGATGCCGCTGATGCCGTCCACGATCTCCTGTGCCTTCGAGCCCCCGAAATGCGGGATAGGACCGGGATCGCCTTTGGTTTCCGCGCTCTTACGTACAAACTGCATCTGGCTCTCACACACCTCGATCAGATCTCGGCAGCGCTGCACGAAGGCATCCATCTGCGCAAAGATGCTGGCATCGTCGATCTCCCAGCCCGCACCGTACCTGTTCTTCTGCCTATCGATGGCCTTGACCGACCGATGGTACATGACCTTCCACTCCATGCCACAGCTGATCGCCTCCTTCAGTCGGAAGATCGCGAACTCGACGTCGCCGTCCAAGATGTCCCTGATGTCGATGTGCGTGCGGAACCGACGGATGATCTCATTCGAGATCTTGCGCAAAATACCTGACACGTGGTCGTTGTCGTTGTAATAGCTGGAGTAGGACCAGATCAGGCGGATGCGGTTGAGCAGGTCAGGCAGCACTTGTACGATCTTATTGCAGTCAATGGTACGCAGCGAAGTGCTCTGTGGACGTATGGTCTCCAGGAATTTCAGGTTGTCGTTGGACTCCACCGCTCGGTCCACGATCAGCTTGGTGAGCGTCTGGAAGGGGCCGATGTAGTTGCTCTTGGCATAGTTGAGCACGTCGATGAGTCGCTTAACACGATCCCCTTCGAGCTGCAGCTGGATGCCCACCAGGTCCTGTGCACGCCCTTTCCAGAATTCGATCTCGTCCAAGGGCCCGCTGCTCTCTGCAGACGATGAGCTGTCGTGGTTGTTGACTACGTCCTTAATCTGACGCGTCCAATGGATCACAATAGACTCCATGATCTGCAGCCGCTCCTTGTCATGGGAAGCCTCCGATAAGGTACTGAACTCGAAGTTCGGACAATACAGAACAGTTCTTCCATCAGTGAAATGCACAGCATCGGTTAAGGTTGCCATGCAGCGATGGAAATGGCTGGTGAGTTCGTTATTCTGGGCCACCTGCTTCTCCACCAGGCCCTTCATGACTCGCTCGAAGGCGATCAGCGACAGTCCTTTGCCGCCTATGGATCCGAACTGAATCTCCTTGCTGACGTTGTCCTTCGTCAGCAACACGGCGCTGTTCCTAATGAAGTACGCACCCAAGTTGTTTCCGGCTAGCTCGTTCTTCAATTCGTTGCAGGAGAACACGATATCCTGCTGTACCCTCTTGACCAACATCATCTTCGGACCGTAGCTGCTGACAAAATCCACGATGACGGCTTGATTAGGACTGCTGTCACTGCCATCGGAAGCGGAAGACGAGGTCCAGGAGGATTCCGGATACCCCATTAAGTTTAATCTCTGCTTCATCCATGACAAGAGGTGGTCGTACTGGGTGGTCGCCGGGTCGACGCCGTTCGACAGAGCGACATGATCTGCCAGGGATGCCGTTGATAAGGACATGAATGCTGTACTCAACGTCTGTAACAAAACTACTGGTTTCTATGATAATGGTGATCAGATAACGATGACGATGGACAAAAGAAAAATCTCGAATTAAATCCAGAGCAATGATGACTTACT
>Ga0138291_1031888_pt1 | contig 38523 bp, 2 predicted proteins | sample S_140625_E_mt_FD_106912 | JGI IMG/M metagenome (GOLD analysis project Ga0138291, IMG submission 106912) | Freshwater microbial communities from Lake Simoncouche, Canada - S_140625_E_mt (Metagenome Metatranscriptome) | ecosystem: Environmental > Aquatic > Freshwater > Lake | place: Canada: Quebec... | reverse complement strand
CTCGAACGGGGCGCCTACGAAGCCGGCACCACCGGCCAGGGCGTCACCTTCGCCGCCTATGGCATCGCCGCCGTGGTGCTGGCCGTGCGCCTGGCGGGTCGTTTCCTCAAACCCGAGCCCTGAGGCTGCCCTGCAGGCCACCCCAGACCCCTTGCCATCACCCAGCGCTAGCTCTCCCAGGCCCCCTGCGGAGCGAGATCCCGAAGCAGCCGAGCGCCGCGCCGCTTCAGCCCAACAGCAACCGCAGCCCCAACCCCAACTGACCCACGATGCCTTCCCCGGTGAGCAGCTCGCCGACGATCGCCGCCAGGAATCCCAGCATCGCCACCCGGCCGTTCAGTAACTCCACCCCCGCCAGGGCGCTGCGGTTCCAGGGCCGTGGGTTGGTCATCGAGGCACCGAAGCGCTCGACGGGTTCGTAGCGGTAGCCGTCGTTGTTGGTCATCGGCCTATTTTGCCTCAGCCTCCAGCGACCGGTGCCAGGTGCTCACGCCCATGCCCAGGCCCAGGGGTAGCTGAGGTTGGGCGGGCCTGCCCATCCAGGCGGCTGGGCCGGGTCGGGGTCGTCGGGTCCAGACCGCCGCCGGGATACTCAGCTGCGCTCCGCGCGATAACGCCGTTCATCGGCCTCCGCCCGTACGGCGTTCTCCCAAGGGAACACGACCCACTCCGCCGAGGACGTGACCTCGACAGCCCGCCACCACTCGGGCTCGGCCTTGCTGATCCACACCACCAGCTCCGCTCCCGCCAAGTCGCGGTGCGGCGCCAGGGTGCGGCCGGTCTCAAACACGTCGTCCACCACCAGGCAACCGGGCTGCGATTCCGCCAGCAATGGCAGCACCAGCCGGTGGCTCAGGGCCACCGCCAGCACCAGTCCGCCGCGGGGAATGCCATGGATGCCGCTGCAGCGGCGGTCGCCAACCAACTGCGCGATCCGCTCCACGGCTTGGTCGAATTCGTGCCAGCTCAGCGTTCGCATCGGTGACCCCGGCGGCGGGTGATTCATCAATCAGGAGCTAGTGGGGTTCGATCCAGTCGCTCGATCGCTTCGTGCGCGGCTCCGATGCCAGGATCTACTCAACCGACGCCGGTTGGACTTCGAGGCTGCGATCACGGAGCAGTTCAAAATTGCGGAGCGAGGCCAGATGGAAGCAGATCAGCTCATAGATGCCGCTGCGCACCAGATCAACGATCGCCTCGGAAGTAAGGGTGGCTAGCCGCGAGGGTTCAACTGCATAGAAGCCATCGACGGTTATCGTTTCACCATTTGGTGAGGTGGCTTGAACCTGCTTGGCCTCAAGCAGGTTCAACTCCTTGAGCTTCTTGCAGATCGCCTGGGTACGCTCAAACTCGGCTTGGTATTGACTCAAAAACTGCAAGACGCCTTCGGTGTACTCGGTCGGGGTGCCATCCTCATTAATTAGAGCATGCCCTTCGTCGGATTGGTTGAACCCAGGAAAAGACTCATCGATGCAGAGATAGTATTTGTCACCATCATCGGAGAGGGCCAATACAAAGGGATAGCGTCGTACAAATGCCGGGATGTAGCGACCTTTCCAGTCGCCGTCTGAGCTGATAAACGCGTTTTCGGAGTTGTGCATGCCGAGCAGCAGCACGGGCAGCACGGATTCGTCGTCACCAGCGAAAACGATCGGATAGTCTGACAAGGCAGAAAGGAACTCAGCCGCCATCAATGGCACTGAGTTCGTTTTCTTGGCAAAGGAAAAATCCGTCACTTCGCGTGCATGCCAGTTTGAATGGCGCTCCGCCGTGATCGGGGCAACCTCGTTGTAGAAGAGAAGCTGGGGAGCCATTAGCGGTGGGTTTTGTGGTGTGTAAAAAGGATATCAACTCAGATGCCAGGCTAATGAAGCCATGCAATCAAAATTTAACATCTGAAGCGGAAAAAACCAGGCGCTGGGATGGGGCATCACCCAGCCGATCGGTTTCAGAGCGGACGTTGCATCTGGACATTCCGGGCGAAGGTGTTTTGGTCTGGATTCACGATTGAGCGCTGGACGATTTCATCGATGTTGCCAAAGGCAAGGATGATGTCGGTGACGCGTTGGGCGCTGATGCCGATGCTCGACAGGTTGGCATTGGCGTTGAGCTGGAAGAGCTGGCGCAGGGAGGCAGGAGCGTTTGCAGCATTTGCTTCTTGTAGTTTCTGGGTGACATTTGCGGAGGTGACTCCAAGCTCAGCAGCCTGTTTGAGGATAGCGATCACGGCATTCACCAGATCCAGGAACTTGGACTGGTTTTCATCCACAGCAGCGGCGAGGGGTTCATAGCTCAGCTGGCCATTGAGCAGGGTGGTGGCAATCGGATTCGCTTCAGAACTGAGCTGTTGTTGGAAGCCGGCTAGCAGGGCGCCATCACGAGCGATCGAATCCACCGCGCTAGTGCGGAAAGCGTTGTAGAGCTCTGTGGCATTGGCATAGGAGAGGATTCGAGCCGACTCACCGGTTTTGCTAAGGGCCAGTCTCAGGTTCTGAGCCGCAGTGGTGCCCTCAATCACACCAATCGTGGTGCCGTTGAGCTGGTCGATGCGAGACACACCCAGCGAAGAATGGCTCAGCACCTTGAGGCCCGTGGCGAGGTAAGCATCCGAAAAATCGACCCCAAAAGAGCCATCGCGCCAGAGGTTGGCTGTGCTGGCCCGCAGGGCGACATCCACAACGCCGTTGGCCACGGCGGCAAAGGTGGAGGAGAATGAGAGGTCGGTCACAAAGTTCACCCTTGTGGCATCGCCAAAGATGGCGATCGCCAAGGCGCGGGCGATGTCGGCATCCACGCCCTGGAGGTTGCCGCTGGCATCGGGGGCTGAGAAGCCGATGTTGGCGGCGCTGCCACCCGTGGCCACCTGGAGGCTGCCCCGTTGGCGCACCAAGGCCAACAGATCGCCGCGGTCGTCGTTGGCGATCAGCGGATCGGTGCTGCCCTCACCGAGGAACGGCAGCGAGCGGTGCTGGCCACCGCCGCTGGCCGTGTTCTGCTCGATGTTGCTGGCCATCGGGAAGTGCCGTTGCCACATCTCTGCGGTATTGCCCAGTCGGGCGAGAACCTTCTGGGTGAAGCCGCGGGCCAGACCAAGGGCTTGACCCAGGGAGCTGGAGTTCTCGCTGCTGGGGTCAAGCTCGAGGAAGACGCGGGTCTGGGCAGCGATGGCTTTGAGGTCGGCCGCACCGCGCTCGGCTTGGGCGATCAGGCCTGGTAGATCTCTGGCGCTGATGCCGAGCTCCGTGGCGGCGGCAGGGGCTTGAACGATCCAATTGACAGCATCCTTGAGCCGGCTCTGGTTTTCGGGCAGAGCCACGGCAAGGGGTTGGATGGAGAAGGTTTCTTCCAGCAGGGAGGAGCCGCTGATCGTGGCCTGGTAGCCCATGAGGCGGGTGCGGTCGGAGGCAATGGCGGCGATGGTGCCGCTGCGGAGCGCCTCAGTGAGGGCGGTACTGGTGGCGTATTCAGTGACCGAAGCCGTGATGCCGTTGGCGGAGAGGAAGGCGAGGACGTTGTCTTTAGCGGTAGAGCCGTTAATCACGCCGATGGACTTACCGGCGAGCTCGGCGGCGGATTTCAGACCCAGCACCAGGAAGGACTGCATGTCCACCAGGTAGGGCTGGGAGAAATCGATGCCGAGGTTGACATCGCGGTTGAGCGTGCTGGTAGAGCCAAGTAGGCCAAGATCGGCATAGCCATCACGCACAGCGTTGAGACCTGCCAGCAGGGACTGGTTCGGGCGAATCGCCAGGGCATCGGGATTGCCGGTGAGCTGTTCGCTGATGGCGCGGGCGATATCGACGTTGTAGCCGAACCACTGTCCATCGCTGCGCTGTTGGGAAGTCCCGAGCAGACCAGGAATCATCTCCGTAACCAGCAGGCCGCGCTCGGCGATGGCGGCCATTGCATCGCCTACGCCGCGATCGGAGCGGCGGATGGTGGCATTGAGCCGATCGGCGGAGAAGGAACCGATCAGTTCGAGCATGGGCTTGTTGTCAAGCAGCAGCGTGGCCTTAGTGGCAGAGATAGAGAAGCTACTAGAGGTTGTGGTATCGAGATTAACCAGGGAGATCGTGTCAAAGAATGGATCAAAGTTGACCAGCAAGGAGAGACCCTGGCCTGCATTTGGACGATAGAAGTAAACACGATCGGCATCGGTATCCAAGCCGAGATCGATACTGTTGTCGCTGGAGCCAGAGAGGATGTGAGCCCGATCCTGGCCAGCGCCTAGGGAAACCCGATCGTTGTTGGCATAGAGCACCACAGAATCGGCCATCGAACCTGTGTTGATCAGGTTTCGGCCAGTGCCGTTGGAATGGATGAACTGGGCATTGTTAGAAGCGGTGTAGTTAATGCCGCCGCTGAGGTATGTGGCGGCTGCAGAGGCTGCAGGGCCGATCACCAACGAACGAGTATCGCTGCTGGCCGCAATGCGGCGTTTGATCAGAAGAACGCCATCGTTGTAATCAAAGTCGCTGCCGTTACCGGAAAGATCTTCAAAGCTGAAGGCGCCATCACCAACCGGTTTGATGTGCTGATGGCCATCGGCGTTAAAGGTACCAATAAAGTAAACGTCGCCATTCTGGCTCAGCATCACTGGGGCATAGAAGCCGGTACCGCTGGAAACCGTCCAGGTGTGGGAGGTGGTGCTGTTACCGCCCTGGGACACCAAGAAACCTGCGGCCAGGTTATTGCGGATGGCCGCCCGGAATGCATCGGTATTGGCAACGGGGATGGCTCGGCCATTGGTATCGGCGATCGAGAACACGCTGCTGCCAGAAGCGTCGAAGCTGAGATCGAGCTTAACGAAAGCATAGGTATTGGTGTTGCCACAGCTACTGGCAAGCGAAATATCGAGGTCTTCGCCATTGTTGAGGTAGAGGAGATCGCCTAAACCAGCCTTCTGGGCAATCGCCATTTCACTGGCGGCTGTGGTTTGGTTGGCGATGCTGGCGCGCAACAGCAGGTCGGGCGTGGCATTGCCGATTGTGCTGAATGCGAGGGTGAGTCCCGCAGCGGATTGACTGATCTGGAATGCGCTGCCCACGAGGGTGGCCCGGTCGCGGCGGGAGAGGGCAAAGCGCAATTCCTGGCCCGAGCCCAGCAGAACTTGGCTACTGCCTTGGGAGAACAAGCTACGGCCGCCATCGTCGTCGACGGCGCCGATCGAGCCGATCACCGCAGCAGCGAGGCTGGAAACGGTGGTCGCTCCATCCTGGCTGAGCAAGGCACCGGCGGCATTAACGCGATAGAGGAGCAGGGTGATCTGGCTATCGGCTAGAGCGTCGGCGTTGAGGGTGGAGAGATCAACCAGGACCGGCGCTGAGGCTGGTCCCTCCAGGATCAGACCGGAGGGGTAGTCAGCAGCAGAACCACCAGCCTTACTGAGTCGCAGTCCGCTGGCAAGGGCATCGTTCGCCAGTAGGACACGGGTGTTGCTGATCTGGATGCGTTCCTGACCGGTCCCGGGAGAAGCGAGCAGAGCCAAATTGGTGTTGCTGACACTCTGGTTGGCCGTGCCTGCCAAAGGTGAGGAAGTGGCTTGCTGGGCCTTGGGTTCGGGGCGCTCGGTGAACAGCAGATAAGGGGTGAGATCGCGAATCAGGCCATAGCTGCGGCCGTTGTTAGCCACCAAAGCGATCGCTTTGCCGCGGAACAGAACAACACCGCCGATGATGGCGAAATCCTGGGATGTGGCATCCGGGAAACGGGAAGCAAGCACCACCAACTGATCGCCTTCGAGCGGATTGAAATCGAGGATGAGATCGCTTTCGCTACTAGGGGCCTTGAGCAGGAAACGATCGGCACCGCTGCCGCCATTGAGGATGTTGCGGCCGCTGCCGCCATCGAGGAGGTCATTGCCACTGCCGCCATCGAGTTTGTCGTCGCCGGAATCACCCCTGAGGACGTCATTGCCGGCATCACCACGCAGGAGGTCAAAGCCACTGCCGCCGTCGAGTGTGTCGTCACCAATGCCACCGGCCAGCAGATCGGCGCCCTCGTCACCGCTGAGGTCGTCGTCACCGCTACCGCCATCGATCTGATCATCACCGACACCGCCCTTGAGGCGATCGTTGCCGCCCTCGCCGTTGAGCTGGTCATCACCAGCGCCACCATCAAGGCTGTCAGCCCCCCAACCAGCGGTGATCAGGTCGGGAGCATCGCTGCCTGTGATCGGATCAGCGGCAAGTGAACCGAGAAGCGATTGAAGCGTCTTGGTGCTGTCACCAACTTGGAAGCCGTCGATGAGGTAGACGGCGCTAGCGCGATTGGGATCGATCTCGAAACCGCTATCGGAATAGCGCAGGTTGAGCGAAACCTGGGAGATCGCATCGTTGAGTTGTGCCGGCAGCTGGATGGTGATGGTTGTGGCGCTCAATCCGGCAGCGATCAGGACTTCACCCACGCCGTTGGCCGAAGAGCTCGTGGAGGAGCTCAGGGCGCCGTCGACGCTGGCGCCTTCCGGCACATTGAGGGAGTAGATCAGACGCAACCCGTGCGCCGGTGCGGTGGAGCCGAGTGAGATCAGGAAGGTGGCACTGCCGCCAGGCTGCAGGCGACCCTGTTGCAGAGGAGTCACCGACACCAGGTGATCGGCCCGGAGGGCGGTGGTATCGAGGGCACCACCAGCGAGCTGGGCGGCAAAGCGCTGCTGAAGCTGATCGATGCTGATCGAACCAGCCAGCACCTGGGGCAAGGATTCGGTGAAGACCGCCGTGAGCGTGGCCTTAAGGCTGTTGGAAGCGGGCAGCAGGGAACGGATCGGCAGACCGCCATCGCGGTACTGATCGGCATAGGCGCGCAGGGCATCAAACTCAGCGCTCACCTGGGCGAACACTTGAGTGATCACACCGCGCTGGGCAGCCGTGAGCGAAGGGGTCAACGCGGGCAGAACCGCAGCCAGCAGGGCGCTGCTTTGGATGGCCATGGAGCCGGCCTGAAGGGCGCCGAGATCGGCAGCAGCTAGGGCGCCGGCGAGCTTCTGGAGGGAAGCCACCGGGCTGAGGCCAGCCTGTTTGCCGAGGGTGGTGGCAAGCAGCAGCAGGCCGGAGAGCTTGGCGTGGGCGAGCACCTGGGGGAAGGCGCTGGTGTCGCCTTTGGCCAGGGCTTCGTAGGGGTCGTAGGCGGTGGAATGATCCGCCATATCCACCACGGCCACCCCGAAGGCCCGCTGGATGGCGGCGCTGGTATCTGAGGAGACGCCGGCATCGGCGAGCAGGGCGGCAAGGGTGGTGACGGGTGTGAGGACACCGTTGCTGAAATCGCCAATCAGCACCATGCCTTCTACAGGCTTACTGGTGAGTGAATCGATACCACCAGTGGAGATCAGACGCAGATGCTCATCATCGAGCTTGCCATCACGATTACTGTCATAACGCGTGATGGTTTGGGGTGATACGGCGAGAACAAATCCACCATCGGCGTCGGTGATCGTCGATGGCTCATCATTGTCTTTAAGGAGGTTACGGTTGAGATCCAGCCACACATCAGCGTTCATCAGCGGCGAGCTGGTGGAAGAGCCGCTGGAAACCAAGTAGCCAGATTTGACTAACTGACGTACAAGCTCGTTTTCCTGAATTACAACGTAGCCAGCTGGAATCGTTCCAGAAATTGAACCCGTTGCAACCGAGTTGACAGTTGAAGCTGAAACAACAACCTCACTAACCGAATCGGCAACAGGAGTGATAACATCTGAGGCTGCACTCACCGTGATTCCAGCCGCTGCGCTTTGGAAGATCGGGTAAACGGTGGCGAGCACAACTTGGGACGAGCTGACCCCAGAGGGGAAGGTGGCGCTGCTGAGCTTGGCTGCGGTGATCTGGTAATCGTTGGACGTGAAGGTGATTTGGGAAGAGGGTACACCCGCAATACCTGCTGTCAAAGCCGTATAGGCGTACTTTCCAGTAGACGTATTAAAATGAGTTACGGTGGTCCGATTTTGAGTTGACTCATTCCAGGAGTAACCGTAGTAACGATTGTCACTACCCTTGAGCAACTGAGAATCATTGAGGTATGGGTGGCGCAGGGCAATCGCATCGGCGGATGTCGACTTGCGGAGGAAGGTGATCGTGCTGAGGGGCTTGTCTTTCTGGCTGCTGAGGAAAGCATCAGCACGCAGGCGTACACCTGAGGAGCTTTCAAAGGTTAGATTGGCAGAATCAATCAGGGGAAGTTTGACAGCATCAGCAGAGCTTAAGCCGTTGAAATCAAGCCAGATACTCCCTCCGGCTTGGCTGGTCTTGAGGGTGAGATTTTCGAAATTAGCAACGACATTCTTAGACTCTAAAGTGATAGAATTAGCGGCCGAGAGCGTTATGGCATAGTTGCTGGCAATTTCGATAGCGTCCTGGGCGGAAAGGCTGAGCTTGGCTGCGGACACCGGCAGCGTAGATGGCGTGGAATTAGCGGGGATGGTGAGCTTAAGCGCACCCTCGCTATTGCTGATCCTGATCTCATCCGGGGCCGAAAGCGAAGCCAGGGAGATTGATCCTGGCGTAGCAGCAGTGATCAAGATGTCGCTGCCGGTAGCCGTGGTGGATGCTGTTACAGACTTCAGCTGGCTGGCAGTCAGGTCAATGCCATCGCGAGCCGTGGCCGTCAGGGCGCCGATCGTGCGATCGGTGCCGCTGCTGCCCACCACCTTGCCGGCGGAGGCCGTGAGGTTGAGGGAGCCGGCCGGCGTCTGGGTAACGCCGCCCAAGGTGATGTCACCATTGTTGGCCGTCAGGCTGACACTCGCACTGCCGCTCTTGAGGCTGGACACGCTGAGGGCGCCAGGGCTGGTGTAGGTGAAATTGGCGGCGGTATCGAGCGAGAGGCTATTGGCTCCGCTACCCGCCTGGGTGATCGCGAGCGCGTTGGCGGAGGAGATGTTGAGGGTGGAACTATTCACCTTGAACATGCCGCCGCCCTGGCTATCGAGGCTGAAGCTGGGGGCCACGAAGGTGGGAGAGTTGGCGGAGCTCAGGTCGGTGCTGGCGGAGCCGGTGAGCTTGAGACTGAGCGCGCCGCTACCGGTGTAGGTGGTGTTCGTGGCGGTGAGGGAACCGGCAGTGAGATTCAGGGCGGCAGCACTTAACGCGGCATTAAGAGCAACGGTGCCACCCGCCGTGATCACCACGGGCAGGGTGGAAGTGAGGGCGTTGATGGAAAGGCTACCCAACGCAACGAAATCAAGGTTGTCAATGGCATAGGACTCGTTGCCGATCGCCTCATTGAGAGTGCTGCCAAAACCGAGCTTGAGCGCGTTAACACCAGTAGGTACATCGAGAATAACCCTGAAGGTTTGGTCATTATGGCTGCTGCCGACAGCCGTACTACCATAGAAGTTACTGGCGCTGTTGGATGGGGTGATGGTATAGCGATAACCATTGGTTGTGCCACTAATTGGTGCTACAATTTTGATGGTAGAACTAAAGTTTGCAGCTGCGACAACAACGTCATTGGCATAGATATTGAAGGTTTCATTTTCCCAGGAATCAAGGCGATGCAGGTCAAAGCTGATCCTGCCGCCACTACCGCTGAGGTTGAAGTTGCGCCAGATATCTTGGCCACTGCTTTTGGTTCCATTGGCAAAGACCCCGAGCGCATTGCCGATGCCACCATTCAGCGTGGCATTGAGGCTGATTGGCGAAGAGGCCACGGTGTTGGGCTGCTGCCAACCGCCATGTGCTGACTCAAAGTTTACACTGGACAGCTGCTCACCGAGACTTGTACTAGCAATAAAGTTGTCGATGGCGTAGGACTCGTTATCAACAGCTTCGTTCAGGTTGCTGCCGAAGCCCAGCTTGAGGCTGCCAACACCAGCCGGGACCTTGATCGATACTCGGAATTTCTGGTCCGTAGAGGTGCTACTGCCACCAAGGGCACCACTCTCTACAGGGGTGATCGTCCAGCTATAGCCATTGGTGGTTCCAGTTATAGGTGCGGAAACGATAGTGTTGACATTAAGGCTATTGGAGAGAATCTGAATGTCATTCGCATAGGCAGCAAAGGTTTCACTTTCCCAGCTATCGAGTCGGAATAGATCAAATTCGATACTGCCACCAGCACTTCTGAAATCAACATTGGTCCAAACGTCCTGGTTGGTCGTTTTGCTGCCGTTGGCAAACTGGCCCAAGGCAATTGTTGGGCTGCTGGAGAGCATGAGGCCCGCCAGGGGCGCTGCCGACAAGCTGGCGGCAGTGGTCCAGTTCGGTAGCGGGGTGCTGAAGTCCTGGGTGGGGATCGTCGTGTCACCAGCCGCCAGATTTATGGAGGAGGGGGCGCCATTGCTGCCGCTGGCAATCGATAGCCGCAACAGTGAATCACCGCCCGGTTGACTCACATTCAGGCTGGGACCAGCGGCTAAGGAGAGCGAATTAGCAGAGAATGATGAAGTCGTTGAAGCGGGCAGGAGGAGGCTGCCACCACTGAGGGTGAGGGTACCGACAGGGGCAATGGCGCTCTGAAGACTGAGGGCAGCGGTGCCAGCATCCAGGCTGAGGCTCTGGGGCTGGATGCCGTTACTGCCAGCGAACACCACGTCGTTGGCCACGGTGAGGCCGGCCCCCTGGAAGCGGAAGCTGTTGGCCACGAGGGTGGTGGTCGTGGTGTTGTTCGCTTCTGAACTGCCATTACCCAGGTTGAGGGCGCCGACTGAAGTGATCCCGAGATTGACCGAATTGGCCGGAGTTGTGAGTGTTGACGCAGCCGTGGACTTGAGATTTCCGGACACGTTGGTGGCAGCATTTCCGGTGGTGGTGATGCTCAACCTGTTGGCTTTAATGCTGTCGAAGGGAACGGCGGCAGAAAGGCGGAAATCAATGGTGTAGCTGGTGGCAACACCGGTGGTGACGGCCTGGGTGGTGTAGACGGGTTGACTGACGAGACGTGGCGCAAGCCGGGAGAGCGTGTCGACTGTCGTTATATCTTCTTGATGGAAGAGGGGCTGCCAGGCATAAATCGGCTTAACGGCACCAACGACATTATAGTTGTAATTTTGACGGAGATCACTGACGTCATTAACGATAGACGTCCAGTCGTACTTATAATTGTAGTAAGTTTCTTTGAGGTCACGCCCCGGTCCCCAGACGGGACTGGCCTGGGAGAGATAGGCGCCGAGGTTGTTGGCGGTGTCAATAAACTTGCCAGTCCAGCCCTGAAGTGCAAGATAATTTTCTTCGTTGTTCGCCGTGCCGCTACCGCCGCCATCATCGGGCTGCCCTGAGACCCACAGACTCGTTCCACCACTATCGCGGAGGTTAGGAACAACAACCTCTGCAATGCCTGGGAGCTGTGAAGCATTTGTTAAATCTTCCCATCTGCCCGAAGCGGGCTGAATGGAGGCGTATTGCTCGCCAAGGCTTTGCCGAACGACGAGATTATCAACCAAATAATTCTCGTCACCATGGGACTGATCGGTATAACCCCTCAAGTGTATCCGCCACTTTGTAAAGCCTTTGGGGAGTGTTGCCGTTACACGGAATTTTTCATCACTCTTTTTATGTCCCTCTCCACTAAGGTTTTTGTACTCTGTTGAAACAAACTCAACCTTGAATCCGGCACCGGTTCCGCTAGTAACATTAATCGGGGTAGTATTCCCTTTTCGTGAATTCTCGTTTAACGAGATAGCAGTTCCATCAATTTTAGTGGAAGTTCCAGCTGAGTTAATCCCCTCAAGGCTTACCACCAAATTTTCGTCATCCCAAGAGTCGACTCTGATGAGGTCAAACTGGATCTGTGTGCTTTGCGCTGCAGAAAGCAGGGGGCCGCCATTCGTCTGATCCTGCCCGAGGATCACGTTCGCTCCACCTCCATCACCAAATCGTCCAAGGGCATAACCTCCCTCCCAGGCGCTCCAACGTTGATTGCCAGCGTTTGATCCATTCGAATCAACATCGAAATTATTGGCAAATACTTGTGTGGTGTAGTCAGCACTTGTATCAAAGCTGATGGTGTCATCAGGCATGCCTGTCAACCAATTTGTGTAAGAGAGGCTGCTATTATCTGTCCATTGGAATGTTCCTCCAGGGGTAGACCGGGAGGCCCCAATCCAGGCATTGTTGCTGCCTGCTGCGGACACCACCGCAGTATTCTCGGTAGCATCGTCAATCTTAACCAAAATACCATCAATTCCAACGGCAAAATCACGTGCCCCTGTCCAACTTGTGGTTGGGGTCGTTCTGTAGAAGGTTATATTTTCCCAAGTATCAGACATCCACTGGCCATCGGTATAACGCCAAATAGTGTCGCTTGTGGGCTGGTATCCATCCACGGCGTAGCTGATCTGGCCACCCCTGGCCGAGGCCTTGGCGGAGGCAGCTGCAATTTCAGTAGAGTTGGTAAGCCTTGCTTGGCGTGTATAGCCTTTGAAACTCTGGCTCTGGCCTGTTTGATCAGTAGTTGTTACAGTTAGACCTTCTGATTTTGTGTAGCCGTCAGTATTGCTTGAGGCACCACGGGAAGCCAGGTAAGCCATCGGTGTAGTTGGCAATACCCCAACGGTTTGTACTGCACCAGCGATGGCCGTACGGTTGGCCAAAGAAGCCGTACTCCCGATGTAATCTAATTTCACATTGCTGCTGAATGGAGCACCAAGAATTGGATTTTGACTGGCGTTGATGACTGCGACATTATCGATTCCGTAGGATTCATCAGATGTCGGCGATAAGAGGGTGCTACCAAAGCCAAGCTTCAGGGTGGTAATGCCTACCGGCACAGAAATGATAATATCGAATGCACTATCTTGCCATCCCAAGGTATTGTGATAGCCATAGTCTTTGCGGGGAGATATTGAGACTGTGTAGCCGTTAATCAGGCTAGTAGGAGTCCATGCCCCCCATCCCACTGTGTTGTCGATTGAGAAGGTTTGCTCAAAGAGCTTCGCGTCATTAATATAGACTTGGAACTTTTCTGCATCCCAGGAATCAAAGCGAAGCATGGTGAAACTAATCTGTGCTCCATTGCCAGTGCCATCGAGGGTATAAGTTTTCCACACATCCTGGTTGTTGGTCTTCGTGCCGTTAGCAAACGGACCCATGTAGGAACCGTAGAAAGTATTGGATGCAATCGGAACGGATCCAGAAGGCACGCTCCAGCCCGGAGCAGTGCTATCGAATTTTTCAAGATTAGTCAGTGGCGTATAACCCAGAATCAGAGGTGCGTTACCCTTTTGGCTGCCGAAGGCCACGGTGGAGCCTGAACTTGGATAGGCATTCGTGTTGATGGTGGTGTTGTCGACCCAATCTGGGAAACGATTCACCGCTACCGTGCTGGCCTGGGGGGTGCCCGAGAGATCAGTACGCAGACCATTGACCTGATAGCTCCGGCTGCCATTGCTATCGTAGCCAACTTGCCATTTGCTGCCAGTGTTATCCGTGATCTCTGGAATCGTTGCCGTAAGGGTGCTGGTACCGGCACCCGAATCCAGGGGATTAGAAACCGTTTGATTCAGGGTTGCAGCTGTGAAGGCGGAGGCCGTCTGGGAATAGAGAATCTTGGCTGTATCCGTGTAGGTTCCAATCCACTCCTTACTGGTGCCATTCGCTGCTACGGAACCAGAACCAGCCACAACGCCCACGCTGGCGCCGTTGTTGAGAACGGCAGCTGGGAGAGTGCCACCACCACCAGTAATCGGTTGAGTGTAATTGCCAAGGTTAAAGTTAGTTTCTAATACAATTTGATCATTGGCATAGATCCTGAACGCTTCACCATCCCAACTATCAATACGATTAAGTCTGAAATTTATCGTGGCTCCATTGCCATCGAGTGTGAATGTCTTCCAGGCGTCTTGGCCTGCATCACTCTTAACACCGTTGGCAAACGATCCGAGGAATTGAGTGGAAGCCGGTCCAGTAGAACTGCTATTCACAGTTGCTGTTCCTGCAAAGTTCCACCCTTGGGTGGCAGTAGCTGTGGTGCCTTCAAATGTATGGCTATCGGTGATTGTGCCCGCATTAGAGGTGATTGTCAGATCGTCAATTCCATAGGCTTCGTTGCTGATGGCTTCGTTAAGCCCGCTGCTGAAGCCTAGTTTGAAATTGGTAACGCCTGTGGGTACTTTTAGGTTGACATCGAAACTCTGGTCAGCCCAATTGAAACCTGTGGCGGTGCTGCCAATGTTATTAGCATAATTGCCTCGTGGTGTCACAGTCCAAGTGTAGTTGTTGTTCACACCACTCTTGGATTGGCTGACGCCGGCATTTGTGCTCCCTTCTGAGAAGGGGTACCAAGCCAGTAGGGCGTCATCGCTGCCACTGGGGTTCAGAGACATGTCGTTGCGGACTTCCGCATCCGTGCGGGCATCGTTCCAGATTTTGAGATCGCGGATCGAAGCGTTGAGATAAGCATCGCCTGAAATAGCGCTTCTGCCGACCCAGGTGTTGGTGCGTGTTGCCTCTGTCGGTAGATGGGTGACATTGCCTGTCTTCTTCAGAACTCCATCAACAAAGAGTTTTACCGATTTATCAGTATTCAGTACGGCTGCCAAGTGGACCCAGCGCCCCGTGGGTAAGGCTTCATTCGTGGTGACAGCGGAGCCGTTGAGGCCGTTGGGATCGAAAGTATAAAAAGATAACTTGCCTGTAGAACCGTCATTGCAGAGAACGATGCCGTTTTGATTTAAGCCATTGCCAATGTCAACGAAACGCGACCAGGTATTAGCGGCTTGATCCATCTTCACCCAGGTTTCAATAGTCATAGAACCGCCTAAACTCATATCGGGAAGATCCGCATAATCATTCACCCCATCCAGCAAAAGTGCATTGGTGGCACTGGTGTTGGCTGAAGTGGTGCTATAAACGGCCGATGCGTTAACAACGGACAGGGCGTCTATGCCGTAGGCCTCGTTGCTGGCGGCTTCATTGAGAGTGCTTCCGAAACCGAGTTTGAGGTTTTTGAACCCAGTGGGTACCGTGATCGAGACAGCAAAGGTCTGATCAGTGTAAGAGCTTGTGCCGAAATGATTACGATAGTTATCCTTGGGTGTGATTTTCCAGCTATAGCCATTGGCAGTTCCTTCCATGACAGATGAAGTGGGAACAGCGCTGGTCCAGTTAAAAGCATTTGACAGTATCTCGGTGTCATTAGCATAGACTTTAAACAATTCATCGTCCCAGCTATCAATACGGTAGAAATCAAAGCTGATCGTGCCTCCGTTACCATCAAGGCTGTAGGTTTTCCAGGCATCCTGACCATTGCTGATGGTTGTGTTGTCGGGTCCAGGTTTCGTGCCCTTGGTGCCGTTGGCAAAGGTGCCGAGGAATTGGGAGAAGTGTGTACCGCCGCTAGCCACTGACGCAGCCCCTGTGGCAAAAGTCCAACCTTGTGTTGCTGTAGCCGCTATTCCTTCAAAGATTTCGTTGCTTACCACTTTGGCGATGGCATCGGTGGTGCCTTCGATCGCCATGGTGGCAAGGTTGCCACTAATGGGGAGCAGGATGTTGTTCTTGGTGGTGCTCCAGGGATTATTAATGTTTTGGGGAGTTATAACCCCATTAATGCTTTCGTTGTTGACTGCATTGGAAATATTAGTGGTGTAGAGGGGCTTGTAACCCAAATACTTGAGCACTGCTTCGCGTTGTGCTTGTGAGTATTGTTCCCAACTCGTCCCCAGAGCGCCACTGGTGGGTGGGACAGTGATACCCGTAGAAGCCCAGGGGATATCAGCAACGGAGAAATCAACTCCCGGCACAAAATATTCCCTGATCTCTCCGGTGGCCGGCCTGTAGAAGGCATCGTGATTCAGGGCCAGGTCGTAGGTGTTCCATTGATTGCCCACCTGGATTTGCTGGGTACCAATCTGGCTCACCTGGGTGATGGTTCTTTCCACCTGGGTGCTGACGCTATCGAGACCAACCAGCACATCGGTGCTGGTTCCGCTTGCACTCGTGAGATCAACCGTGCTGTTATTACGCTGCAGCTTGAAGCGGTTGGCATCCCAGACCAGAACGGTATAGCCCGTGGCGAGGGCAGGATCGGTGGTGTTGGTATTGATGAGGCCGGCGCGACCTGCAGTGTTATTGGCAGCACCATTTTGGAGGTAGAGGATAGTGCCATTGCTGAGCCCATGGGGGAGCGGGCTACCATCGACACCCACATAGCTCAGGGTGTCGGAGTTGGCATCAATGATGAGCTTCACATCACCATTGAAGGCATAACTGAGCTGGGAGACACCCGAGCCCGTAGCCACACTCCTGTTCACCGTTACGGGGGTCACCGCCGAGGGAACGGTGGTGAGCTCCCAGCCGGGCCTGGTGGCATCGGCATCGAGATTGAAACTAGCGGCCGTGAGGGTGAGGTTTCCGGAGGCCTCAATGCTGCCCGCCCTGCTCACATTCAAGGCAGCGGTGGTGGTAAGGCTGAGGTTTTCGGAGCTGGTGAGCTCGCCGCTGATCGTCACCGCGCCGAAGAAGGTGAAGGTGGGGGTGGCGCCAGGAGTGGTGGGCTTGAGATCCAGGAAACCCTTGAGCTCGAACCTGCCGCTGCTTGGCAGGCTGAGGCTGGAGGTGGTGAGGATGGCGCGGCGCAGATCGGTGCGGGTGCGATCGATCAATAGCAATGCGTTCGCTGGAGTGGAGAAGCTGGTTGTGCCGCTCGAGCCCGTGGATAGCCAGGCTTCCTCCAAAATTCTGAGATCGCCGCTTGAAGTCGTGGCGGAAAGGGTCTGGGTCTGGATGTTGCCGCTGATTGAAATCGAACCGGCGCTCAGGCTGACCGATGAAGTTCCAAGACTCACCTGCGGCGAGAACATGGCCAGAGTGCCTGATGTGATCGATGCGGCCACACTGAGGCTCAGGGCAGTACTGGCAGTGGCTTCGGCGAGGGTTCCCGCCAGCTTGAACGTATTGGCGCCCGTGTTGATGATGTAGTAAAGGCTGCCATCCACCAGGGGCAACAGGGCCCCCTCCTGGACGCCGTAGAAGCGCACGGCGGTGCCGGTGCTGAGGCCATGGCCGTTGATGGTGAACTGGTCGTTGGCGTCGGAGAAGGAGGCCACCGTGGCGGTAAGGCTCGTCACCGCCGGGGTACCGGCGGGAAAAACGGATCCGGCCAAGGTGATCGACCTATTGCTGCCGCTGGCGGTGGCGGTGAGGCTGCCAGCCCGGATGGCGCCGCCACTACTCGGTGTGGTGGGCAAGCCTTCATAAACAGGCTTTTCACTACCGGAAAGCACGCTCCCTCCGGTGTTGATGAACGCCCCAGCTGTGTTGACGCGATAACCGAGCTTATCGACGAGCACCCCATTCGTGGTGGTGAAAATCTCCTCGGCGGTGCTGATGTCGCCAGCGCTGGCCGTGAGCGTCAGCGCCGCTGCGGTGGTGATCGGAGCCGTGGAAATGATGTGGCGGCCTGCCGAGAGGCTGATAGCAGCGTTAAGGCTGGAGTCTCCAAGGGTGGCGGCCTGGGTCAGATCGGAGCTGCTGCCAGTCGCCGTAAAGGTTTGCACCCCCTTGAGGCCCGTGAGCCGCGCAGTGCTGGCCAGGCTCAGGGACCCTGAAGTAGCCGCAACTGTGGTGCTGTTGCTGTTGGTGGTGGCGAGTCTACCGGCAATCGACACGCTGCCACCGCTGATGCTGAAACTGCCACTGCCGCTAGCCCCAGTGGTGATGAGATCGGCGCCGGAGCCGATGCTGATCGCCCCGCTGGTGCTGAGGCTGAGCGAGGGAACCCTGAGCACCAGCTGGTTGGCGTTCTGGCCAATCGTGATCGCGCCCGTGGCCGCCAGGTTGAGGGCGGCATTGGTTTCGTAGGTGGGGATGGCGCTGCTGTTGGGGCTACCGCTGAGGGTGAGGGCGCCGGCGGTGGAGCGGTAGGTGAGGGAGGTGAGGTTGGGGGCCGCCGAAACATCAGCCAAGGGGGGGGTGAGGGTGAGATCTCCTTCTTGGCTGATCTGGAAACTTCTGGTACGGCCCAACAGGTTGAAATTGGCCAGCAGGTTGCTCACCGCACCATTACTGGCATCAGGGGTGAGCGCAACGACCGGAGCATCAATCGGCGCGTTGAGATTCAACGTGGCGTTGGAGCTGGCGGGCCGCAGATTCCAGCTGACGCTGCTGTTGGCATCGCTATGGGTGCTGCGCACACCGCCATCCCATTGCACGGAGGAGAACTTCTGGCCGTCTGAGCCGAGGTTCAAGCTGGTGTCCTTGGCGCGGCTCAAGAAGGTGGCGGGGGTGACCGCCTGCAAGGCCGTGGAGGAAGTGAAGCTGCCGAGCTGGGCAAGGCCGGAGGAGGTGCTGCTGTTGAGCGCCAGGCCGAGGAACGAATTCAGGCGGGTGGAGCCCGCAGGCACCTTCAAGGTGAGCCGCACGTTGGCGCCGCGCAGATCGAGCACCGGAATTTCGCCATTGGCGGCCACTAACCCGACTGCTGTGGCCGCGGTGTTGATGGCGTTGTTGATGGCCGTGATCAGGGCCGTGAGGCTGGTGGGCGACGGCTGGCTCACACTGGCGGTGAAGGTTTTGGTTTCCACGCCCGTGCCGCCGCCGCTCACCTGACGGGTCACCGCCAGGTTGAGGCTGAGGGCTGAGGTCAGGTTGCCGCTGAGGAAATCCTGGGGAGCGGAGTTGAGCGCTTCGATCGCCAGGCCGGCGGTATCGCCGGGGAGGTTGATGCTGGTGGCCCTGAGGTCAACGGTGGCAGTGGTGCTGGTGCCATCGCCTTTGCCCTGGAGGATCTGGGAAAGGGGCGAGAGGCGAATTGTGTTGTTGGCCGCCGTGGCGCTGTTGGCCGTGATCGTGAGGCCGTCGCGAGCGATCAGGTCGTGCAGGATCCGCGGCGATTGGGGCGCAGCCATCGAAACATTGGGGGCCGCCATCCAGGCACCTGCTACCACTAAATCGGCTTGGGCGTTGCCCGTTCCGGAGGTGCTGCCGCCCACCACCAAGGCATCAACGGCATCACGGTTCACCGTGAGGCTGAGGGTGGCCGTGGACGCTGCATCCAGAACGATATTGGCCTGCTGCAACGTCGAACCCTGCACACTCGTGGTGCTGGAGGAGGTGATCCCCGATGGGCTGGTGGGGGTGAGGGCCGTCAAGGCCGTATTGACCGTGCCGCCGGCTACCAAGAGGTCAGAGGAGAAGAGTCCCTGGCCGGTAGCGGTGCCGTTGGCGGTGATCGAAAGGTCGCCGCGGCTGATCACCCCACCGGCCGCGGTGATCGTGACCTTGGGGGCGGTGATGGTGGTGGTGCCGGCCACCGCCGTGGCGCCAGCGAGGGTGAGGTCGCCGGAGCTGGTGATGGTGAGGTTGGCGGGGGTGGCGGCGGCCGCCAGCCAGGAGGGCCCGGTGTTGGTGGCCTGGGCCCCGGCCAGGATCGAGCCGTAGAGGGCCGCCCCCGTGTTGCCGTTCAGCGTGGTGGAGCCACCCGCTGTGGCCGTGGTCTTGAGCGTGGAGGGCACCGTGGTGCGCACCATGCCAGCCGAGGCCGTGAGCGAAAGATTGGAGAGGGCCGTCAGGTTGCCAAGCACCAGCAGGCCATTAGCGCTGCTGGTGGACAGGATTAGATCACCAGCATTGGTGTTGATATTGCCCAGCAGGGCAAGGGCGGCGCTGGTGGACAGGGTGATGCCGCTGGTGTTGCTGCTGGTGATCGTGCCACCAAGAATCACGTTGGTGGTGAGCTCGCCGTTGGTGGCGCTGCCATCGAGGCTGGCCGCATTAACCCCCGTATTGGTGAGTTCGGTGATTTGACCTGCGGTGAGGAGGCTAGAGAGGTTAAGGGGAGTGGGAGTATTGGTGGTGGTGGTGACGAGTGTGTAGAGCAGTCTCAGTTTATCTCCTGAAAAAGTAGCTGTCGATTGCGTCAGAGCTAGAGCCGTACCAGCAATTGCGTTAGCAGCGCTACTTGCAAGCTTGAATTTGCCAGAATCTACTGCTATCACATAGTAGACACTTCCGCTAGTCAAAGTGGTATAACTTGCAGAATCCAATCTAGTGGCAGTGACCGCGTCACCAGTTGCGTACCCATGCCCTGATTTGTTAAAAGTTGCTGTCGAGTTATTGAAGTTTAATGTTTGAATGCCGGTTGCAGCGCGGGGGTATGTAGTGGTCGTTTCGGTCCAGCTGGTGGGGTTCACCAAGGAAAGTCCGCCACTACTATTGATCACCCCCTGAAGCACCGTATTGGCAGCGGTAAGGGTGGCGGTGCCTGTGCTATTGAGATTGAGCTGGGAACCACTGGCAGCGCTGATCTTGCCAACTCGAGTGGAGGCATTAAGGGCAAGGGTGCCTGTACCGGCCGTGGTGATCGCGCCGGTGGCGTTGATCAAAACATCGCTGGCGGCGGTGAGGTTGAGGTCGCCAGCGGTGGCCGACAGGGCACCGTTGATGGTCAGGGCCCCGCTGCTGGTGGTGATCGTGGAGGTGCCGCCGGTCACCAGACCCGCATGGGTGCGGGTGCCGGTACGGTCGATCGCCGAATCGATCGTTAGCGCCGCATTGTTGGTGAGGTAAATGCCGCTGGCTCCCACCGAACCCGCCAGGCTATTAATCGATGTGCGCAAGGCGTCGGCACTGGTGCCCATCCCGCCGAGGCCATCGAGCACCAGGGTTCCAGCGCTGATCACGGGGGTGCTGCCAGTGACAGAGACGAAACCATCGCCACTCAGCCAGATGCTGCCCGCAGGCGTGCTGGGGCTGCCACCGGTGTTGATGCTGAGGGAACTGATCCGGACTGGGGTGCTGCCCTTGGCCCCAAAGGCCATCAGGCCGTTATTACCGGCGCTGCTGCTAGCGGTGAGGGTGGTCTGCTGATTCGTGCTGCCACCACCGATCTGCAAGGGAGAAACCGCCGTGCCGAAGCTGGTGGCCGCCAGGTTGAGCGTGGGGGCCTGGAGGTTGACACTGGCCTGGGCGATCGGGCTGGCATTGCGGCCGGCATCGCGCAGGGCACCGCTGGTGCTGATGTCCAAGGTGCCTGCGGAGATCAAGGAACCGAGGGCCAGGTCAGCGGCGCTGGAGAAGTAGGCCGAGCCGACGCCCTCGGCGCTGGCGTAGAGGCTGGCCACCTCGTTGGTGGTGACCTTGAAGCGGCTTCCGGAGCTGCCGATGCTGCCGCTGGTGCTGCGAAGCTCAATTGGGCCGCGGTTGTTGGACACACCGTTGCCCGTGGAATCTTGAGCTAGGGAGGTGGCGGTGAGGTTGACCAAGCCGGAACCGGCCGCTGCGAAGTTGGAGACGGACTTGACCGTGAGCGCGCCGGCGGACGTGAGGCGAATGCCGCTCCCCGCCGTGGCCGAAACCGAACCGCTGGCCGCAACGCTGACGGCTGTATTCAGCCGCAGGGTGACACCCGTGAGCGAGAACGGGTCGGTGAGCAGGGTTCCCGGTGATCCCTGGCTTCCCTGGGTGAGGGTGAGGGGATGGTTGGTGGTGGTCTCAGTCGCGTTCTGGGAGCCGATAGTCAGGGCATTCCAGCGGCTGGTGTTGCCGTAGTCCTCCTGGAGCAACTCACGGCGGACACTAGTGCCGTTGTACTGGTAGTAGCCGTAGAAGGCCGGGGTGCGCACCTGCACAACATTGCCGTTGACCAGGTAGGCCCGGGTGTCCATCACTAAAGCCGTATCACCAACGGCCAAGGACACGGAACTGGCAGTGGTGTTGTACTTGGCGGTGCCAGAGCTGACAACCTCCCACTGATCTAGGCCACCAATCTTCTCGCCAAAATCAGCGTCGGAAAGGTTGAAATTGGTTCGGGCAGTTGTGCCTATGTACTTATAGAGGGTGCCACTACCTGCGGTATAATTAGGCGAATAACTTCTAAAAAGGCTGGCATTGGCTAGATTAAGGCTTTCGGCTCTGCTGGCAGTTTGAAGTGGCAAGCTGCCAATATATTCATAAACCCTATAGTTGCGGCCTGCAACATCCGAACGGGAAGCAGAGCTGAGCAGCTTGGCATTCTCTTGGGAGAGCTGCTCGTAGTCGCCATTGGGAATATCAATCTGAATCAGATCGGAGCTGCGGCCAATCGCACCAGAAGAGACCGTGAGGTTGAGGTTGGCACTGCTGATGGAGGCATTGCCAGTGCCGCCGCCGCCAGTAGAGCTACTGAGGATGCCGCGTTGATCGGCTTGCTTGGGGAAGAGGTGGAGATAAAGATCATTGGATAGGGGTGAGTAATAAGCGTTTCTACCTACAACTCGCTGACCAAGTGCAGCCTGCCGGTCAGCGGCGGGGCGACTATATACAAACGACGGATCAGGCGAGGCAGTGCGATATAGGTTGTGAATTGCACTGAGCTGGTTCTGATAAGCGGCAACAGCCGAGTCAGTAAATCCTTTATTGAGCATGAGATAGCTAATCTCAGCTGCGGTAAAAGCAAATGAGCTTTCCGTATGCTTGGCCGTTGCAGGAGCCGTCCATGTTGTTGTCAACGGACCCGAAGAACCAAGCCGACTGACCCCGTTAGGCAGGGCGAGGGTATTGGCATTGCCGCTGTAGTCAATCAGCGAGCCACTGGCTTCGTCGATCGGATAATAGCCTGCGAGATTGGTTGCATTTTTAGCAATAAGAGCATTGCTGTAGGCAGCAATATCCACATCGCTACGCACAACATTCCAGACACGGACTTCGTCGATAGAGCCATTAAATACAGAGTTGGAGAACTCACCGCCAATTAACAAGTTATTCGAAGCCGTATTGTTGATCGTGTATGTAAAGGCTGTCGCAGTAGTACCATTTACAGCCACAGGCTTGCCATCGACATACAGCTTCGATCCATTGGTCACGCCAGATTGGAAACTAAAGGCAACGTGGTGCCAACGATTATCATTCAGCGCAACTGAAGTAGAGGTTGTAGTCCCGGTCTTCCAGTCATACACCCAGAGCTTATTGCCACTGAGATACATACCGTAGGCGTTTGGCTTGGTTACAATTGCGCGGTTGCCAGTACCAGCATCACCAGTCTTAATCCAAGCCTCTATCGTTCCCGTGGATATTCTGTACTGATTAGCATTGCCAACAATAAGACGGCTAGTGCCATCGAAAACAAGGGCATTATTATTAGTGAAATCCTGTTTGCTCCAGCCGCGATATGTCGTCCAATAATCGTTGTAATTGGTTCTGTCCTGTCTGGCTATCTCGGCTGTGGCGGCAGCGGTGGCGTCGGCGCCGGTGATTTTGAACGTCGCGTCCTGCTCAGCGAGCACAGCACTGTTCACTGGGTTGATGGCAGCGCCGGTGGCATTGAGCAGGTCGCCGCTGGTCACCGTGAGGTTGAGGTCACCTGGAACCGTGAGCGCGGAACTGGCCGTAAAGGCCGTGGGCAAGATCAAGCGCAGATCACCGCTTGTTTCCCGCAGCGATGCACTGCTACCGGCGGCCGAGAGCTTCAGCGCCATGCCGCCAGTGGTGGAACGGTCATTGATGCTGGTGTTGATGCGCAGGGGGATGGCGGCGCTGGCCACATTGCCGCTGCCCACCTGCATCTCGATGCGGTCGGCTTTGAAGAATTCAGCCGTTGCCGTGGTGCCAGTGCTGGGCTGGCCGCTGGTATCGAGACCACCGCCGAGCAGCAGGGTGAGGGTTTTGCCGGCGCTGAGCGCAACACCCGTGGTGGCATCGGCCTGGGGCCTGAGGGCAGCAACGGCACCACCATTGCTGATCGTCTGGATGCTCAGATTGCCGCCAGCGATGGCCTTCACATTGATGGCATTGCTGGTGGAGGTGCTTCCCCCAACCTGAAGGTCCAAATCTCCAGCGGCACTCAGGCTGATCGGCACAGTGGCATCCTTCACGAGCAGCCCCTTGAAGGCAATGCTTTTGCCATTGGTGGTGCTGACATCCACCGCCGTGGCATTCTTGACCCCCTTAAGGATCGAAACATCACCTTGGCTACTGATCGTGAGAGCGCCGGCAGCGGCCGCACCAGTCGCCCCAGCGGCGGGAGTGATGAAGCCAATCGTGATCGGGTTATCGGCCTTGAGGAAATGGGTGTAATAGTCTTTGACGCCCTTAATTTCAGTTAATTGAACGTGATAGGTCTTCTTGCGTAAGAAACCACCACCTGTGGTCCATTTTCTGGTGGTGACCTTGGGGGTGCCCTCAGTCACCTGTTTATAAGCAACCTCATAGCCGGCAGGAGCACTCAATTGAAAGCTGCTCGGGGCTGACGCCTGGAGAACCTGGCCTTCCAGCAACGGCTTATCATCGGTTGTCTCGGAATTAATTGAAGTCCAATTCTGACTCTCGCCAGTGGGGATATCAAAGAAGAAGTTAAATGTTTTCTTGGACCAGTACTTAACCGTTGTTACGGTTGAGGATTGACCCTCAGTCCAATTGTAGGTAAGCCCGATGGCAGGATTGTAGAGAGTGCTGAGAATCGTGTAGCCACTACCAGAGGCGGAGGTGGGCGAAGCAATCGTGCTGGAGGTTGGCGTGGTATAAGCCGTAGCGGCGCCAATCAGGGACGATTCAGACCTGGTCAATTGGCTGTCAGCATATTGATACTGGGTTTTCTTGACCGTTGCCAAGCTGAAGGATGCCTCACGCGCCGAATTCCAAGCAGTAATGTCAACGTTGGCTGTTGAATTGGATGCGGCCTTTAGTTTAATGGTGGTAGCGTTGAGAACATCCACAAAATAGATCGTGTTCTTCTCCAGGCCGCCAACGGGCGAAGAACTGTCTACGGCATTGGATGAGTTAATACTATTATTGTATTGATAAATGACTTGAGAACCGCTGACTAGATTATGGACATTGGTGAATGCAATGCTATTGGCAGCAATATCAATAGCAGAAGGCACCAAGGAGATCCTGGGAGTGTCCACGATCGTGATCTTGCCATTGATCGGGGCCAAATCAATCGCGCCCGGAGCCAGCTTCCAGGTGCTGTAATTCGTGAGGTTCAGCGATGGTTGACCATTGAAGGCCAGCACCTTGCCAGCGCCGGTGCTCAGGATCTGGCCGGTGAGGGTGATATTGCCGCCGCTGCTCTTGATGTCGTAGAGATTGATCGTGCGGGTGGCAGCATCCACATAGCCGGCTAGCGGTACGGCTTTGCCATTAACGTCGCCATAGCTGATGCCACTGATGGCGTTGCCATTGCTGTCAATCAAGGAACTAGACGTGGTGGGGTTGAAGCCCGCATCCACCGTCATGCTGAGCGATGGCGTGCCGCTCTGAATCAAACCATCAATGTTGAGGTACAGGGCCGAGATCGAAATATCGCCTCGCGAGAAAATCGTTCCGGGATTGGCTGCGGCGGCAGCACTCACAATTGACGCAAGCTCACTTTTGCTGGCTGGTGCGATATAAGCACCGTTAGAATTTCCGGCCTGGAAGGCTTGGCTGCGATAGGTGTCGTAGTTCAGATACTGGCGAGGATCGCCACCGGTGTGGAACCAGGTATCACTGTTGAGAGAGAAGTTGCGAGCAGATGAAATGTTTAGCGTTTTACCACGCAGCTCTCCGGAAACGATCACACTATCGGTGGTATTATTTATACTAATAGCACCTATTTCGTTGATTAGGGATCCCGTTAGATAGAGGTCTTCAGGGGGAGTATTCGCTGGGAAAGTCGTTGGCTTCGCATTCTCGCGGACGTCTTGGGTAACCTTAATAGTGCCGGTGATCGGGGTACCAGCTCCCGAGGTTCCGCCCTGCCGATTGATATAAAGCGCCCCAGGATTAAAGACCGTGTAGGTGCCAGCAACGATGTCAACAACCTTGGAGTCGTCAATCACCATGTCGTCGCCGAACATCATCACAGGTGCCGTATTCGAAACCGTTATGAAGGCATCGCTATAGGCTGTGATTTGAGCCGGACTTTGGCTTGGTGTCGACGTAAGAATTTGGCTGTTGACCGTGATAATGCCACCATCGCCGCCGGCATCCAGGAACACCGATCCAGGAGCCGCGTAGAGATCGGGCAACCGTAGGGCGGGGCCTTCGAGGCTACCTTGAATGCTGCCGGTCTCATGATCAATCAGGCCCAATTGATCGGCTTGGCGGCGAATATCTTCCCGCTGGGATATGTAGAGGGCACGATTGCTGGTGGAGGTATCATTAGCGGCGATCAGCTCGGAAAGGTGATTGTCTTCTGCGGCCAAATCACTACCGAGATCGACAATGTCGAGGAAGGGCCTCTGGGAGGGATCAGACCAAAGCAGGTCGGGCAGTATGATGCCAATGAAGTCGCTGAGATCAACTAACAAAGAGTCGGGCGGCGCGTCCAGCACACGGAAGCTGTAATCCATCGAGCCATCAAGACCAAGCGAAGTGAGCTGATCCGTGGTGAGCTTGATGTCTTTCCTCAGGAGTTCGTTGAGCGGGACTGCTCCGGCTACAGCGTTTGTGCCGGTGAGATTGAGATAGCTATTTTGTTGTGCGAGAGTAGTGGTATAAGGCAAGCTGAACAATTTCAGCTGGTGCTGTGAACCAGCCACGAGCTTGGAGCTGCCGTCTATCGTGATCGTGTTGGTGGTGGAATCGGTGGTGTTTTTGGTACCAGCAATCGGGGCAGCAAGCAGGATGTAGGCGGTGGCATCCGCGAAGCTGCGCTTCGTGGGAGTTGTGCTCCAGTCCTTGGTTTGAGCCTTCAAGTCCACGTTGCCGCGGGCAAGGATCTTGGCGTTATTGGTCACCGAGATCGTGTTCGTATCCGAGCTGGTGGCCGTGGCAACGGGTATCGGAATGCCAACCACGCCTGCATTCATCTGGCTGTCGGCAAAGCTACTGAGGATATTGGGTACGCCACTGCCATCGAGGCCCGACCAGAGTTTGATGGTTTGACCCTTGATGGTGGCCCCATCGAGGCTGATCGTGTTCGTGGGTGTGTTGATCGCACTGGCGGTGGAGTTGCCAAAGCCAAAGGCGCCAGAGAGCACAGAATTGGAGCTGCTGATCGTGCCATCACCCTTGGCCGTGATGATCACATCACCGCTGTCGTTGATGATGTTGGAGCCGCTGGCCGCACTAACGCTTGCCTTGGCCTTGTTGGTCACACTGGAATTGCCCGATACCGCCGCTACGGCAGAGACGGCATCCAACACGCCGTCATCGGTGGCGTAGACATCGCTGACGGCGTGGATCAGCAGGGAACCCGGCGAGGACTTACTGCCGGTGGCGCGCACAGTTGCACCGGAGCCAATGCTGATCGTCGATCCAAAGGCACCGCTGTCGTTACCGATGTTGGTGGTAGAACTGCTGCCGGCACCACCGGCGACGCCAGCCACAACCACTTTGACGTTGGCATTTGGCGAGGTGCCGTTGCCGGTGGGCTGGCTGTACCTCGTTTTCTCCAGGCTATTGCCAGCACCCAGATCAATCGAGTTGGCGATCAGTTGGCTGTTGGAGCCAACATCAAGCAGCGCCCGACTGAAGATCTCGTTGGTCAGATCCGCACCGCCCCCAGCGATGCCACCGGACACGGCGATTCCCTCACCGCGACTATCGATGCCGCCGGAATTCCCATCCTCACCGGTTTGATCCAGGAGGCTGGAGAGCTTCAGGTTGCCGCTGGCTTTGATCGTGGCTCCGCTACCGATCGTGGTCTGAACGGTTTGGTTGGTTGTGGCCTTGGATTGGGCGCCGGCGCCGGCGCCGGAGTAACCCCCAGCCGCACTAATACTGTCGGTATAGACACTATCGCGAGAAAGGGAGGTAATTTCTACATTCTTGGCATTGATGCTGGCCCCAGAACCAACTAGGGCCTGCACCTCGGCGTCTGCAGCAGTGCTGCCAAGAGTGGACTCGGCGAACATTAGTCCAAGACCGGCAATCCCACCCAGTGCTCCGCCATAACTGGCGCTTTCGACGTTGTTCACTGAGGTTGACTTAACGAACGTGGTACCCAATGGCGTATAGATCGAGCCGGCCAGAACCTGGGAGCGACTGGTGGAGGTATCGATCGCCTTGGCACTGTTGACGGAAGCCCCGTACAGAACAGAGGCCGACACGCTGATCACCTTGGTCTGCGCGATGTTGTCTGCGCTGGAACTTGAGATCGTGACGTTGCTGGAGGCGGCGAAGGTGGGTGCATTGGTGTCTCCGATCTTGGCCGAACTCTGGGTGAGGGTGAGAACGGAATTGCCAATTCGGTTTTCGACGACGCCCACACCAACCGCAGCACCCAAGCCGGCAGCCACCGAGGTGTTGATGATTTCGGAATTGAGGGTGGTGGCGGTGGAGGCGGAACCGATCGTCAATGATCCGGCCCTGAACGCTGCCGATGCAATGCTGGCTTGGCTGGCGATGGCAACAGAACCACCAGCAAGGAATGGCAGATTGGTGGTTTTGGCGGTAATCGTGAGCCTGTTGGGATTTGCGACAATGGCAGCAGCGATATAGCGGCTGTTGGCCTGGGTGTTGATGGCTGTAACCAGGCCACTAAGGACGGAGGCGAGGGCGGGGTTGGTAACGGTATAAGAAACAATATCGACGTCAGAGCCTGAGCTGAGCTTGATGGTAATAACGTCGTCTTTATTGTATGTACCACCAATTGTGAGTGCATTTATCTGGCTATCAGTGCTATTGGCTGTGCGATCCGTGGCCGATGCAATCAGCCCAGTCCAATTAAGGCCAACATCAGAAACGAAAGCCACATTCGCGGTATTTCTAGTTACCGTGAGGCTGTTGGGATCCGAGGAAACTGTTGCAGCAGTATAGCGGCTGCTCGCCTGGCTGTTGATAGCGGCAATCAGGCCAGAAAGAATGGAGGCTGGAGTGAGGTTCGTAACGGTGTAGGAAACAATATCATTGAAGGAGCCTGAGCCTAGCTTGATGAACATGATATCACCGTAGTTATAGTGTCCAGTAAGGGTGATTTGATCAGTTTGAGCAAAGGAGGTATCGGCTGGCTGAATCGTCGCCGACTCAATAGAGCCATCTCCGATGACGCCAGCGTTAATATCGATGGCGCCAGTAATTATGGTTGCAATCGTATTGGCTACCGTGTTGTAAACGCCTGCACCGCCACCAGAGGCCGCAACGATGCCAGCAGCCACCGCCGTGGTGGTGGCATTCGACAGGGTAACGCTGCTGCGAATATCGTTCGCATTAATCGTGAGATCGCCCTTCGACTGAATGGTGTAACGGGTGCCGATGGCATTGTTGGCACCATCACCAATATTAACCTTGTTGATATTATCGATCAGGTTTTTGTTTTCGGCCGCACCAATCGCTAGACCGCCACCAGCGAGTGGATTGAAGCTGGCGGCAACACTACCAGCATCGGTGTTAACACGGCTGATTTCATTGTCAGTCGTGGCGGTGATCGACAAATTGCCGGCAGCCACGAGATTGGAGTGGCTGACGGTTGTTTGGACGTCGTAGGCAATGCGCGAATCGTTGAAGGCACCAGAGAAGGCACCAGCAAACTGACCGGTGGTGATAGCCACGCTCACCGGTACCGCCAGAGCGCTGTAGCTCGCCGTTGAGCTGCTACTGGCGCTGAGATTGGGATTGCTGGCGTTGATGCCGGTGGTGATCAGGCTGGAATCAACAATCGTGGTTTGAACCTTGGCGCGGGAAGTGTTGCTGGCATCGGCGGTGGCGATACCCAGCAGGTTCTGAACCTTGACGGCGCCTATGGAGATCGCACCGCCCACCCCCGTCAACGATCCAGCGCCGACCCCTGCGCCAACACCCGCGTCGGCGGTTTGGCTATTGGTCGTGCCGAGGACAAGGCTACCTGCCACCGTGAGATTGGCGGCACTGATCGTGGTGGTGGCATCACCAAGCAGGGTGTTAATCGCATCAGCCCCACCACCGGCGAGGGAACCACTGCCACCGCCAACGCTGAGGGCCACAGCCACCGCCGCTGATCTGGCGGAGATGGAGGCCGAGCGGTTTGCCTCCTTGGCCTTGGAGGATGTCACGCTGAGAGCAGTTGCTTTAGATCCGACAGCGATATTTTGGAAACTGGTGGCCGTGCTGTTGTTGAGGGTGGTGCGCGCCAGGGAGACGCCGATGGCGGCAGCACCGGAGACCCCACCACCGAAGCTGGCCCCTACGGCTGCACCCCAGGCGGTGGTATCGGATGAGGTGGTGTCCGTGCTGCTGACGTTGATGGCGCCGCTATCGAGACTGATCGTTTTGCCGCTTGTGGCGCCGAGGAAGGCCTCGATCGCCACCAGGGAACGGTTGGTGGCCTCGGAGCCAGCACCCACAAGGGAGGCACCGACACCACCGGTGACCGAGAGAGCAGCTGCGAAGCTATCGACAGTGCTGCTGATCGTGGCGGCATTGCTAGCCGTAACGGAAAGCGCACCCTTGCCGTAGAGGTTGGAGTCGGTGATCGCCGCTCTGACCAGATTGCCGCTGCCGCCGAGGATGTTGGTGAAGTTCCGGGGAGAGCCACCACTGAGGCCGCTGTCGCCCTGGGTTTCACCGATGAAGTTGCGGGCTAAGGCCACACCAATAGCGGCAGTGCCGCCATTGACCCCGCCAGCGCCGGCGGCGGTGATCGTGTCCACCTTGGCGTTGATCGAGGAGGTATCTGTGGCGCTCACCGTGACCGTGCCGCTCCAGGTGGTTCCAGCGCCAGTGGCGGCGCCGAGCTGGGCGTTGGTGACGAGGGCGCGGTTATTGCCGGTGATGGTGTTGAAGCTATTCGCGCCCCCGCCGGCTAAGCCGGCCGCAAATCCACTGCCCACGGCGGTGGCAATCGCCGCGGCAATCGATTTGGAGTTGATTGTGCCGGTGTTGGTGGAACTCACCAGCAGATTGCCGCTGGGGAGCACCGAGGCAAAGTTCGCCAGTTCGGCCTTGGTGTTGCGGCGAATCGTGTTGGTGGCCAACGAGATGCCGATCGAAGGAGCCAAGGCGGCACCACCGCTGAAGTTGGCGGCGAGGGAGGCCCCGAAAGCGGTGGCATCGATGCTGGCGGCATCGTTGGCGCGGATCGTGAGATCGGTGCTCACAAGGCTGGAGCTGCTACCGACGGCCGCATTGCCGATGATGGTGGCATTGGTGCTGGCGGCGATGACATTGGTGGCTTCACTGCCGGCGCCACTGAGGGCCACAGCCACTCCACCGCTAGCGGCAGCAACGGCGGCAGAAACGGCGACGACTTCGGCCTTGATGGTGGCGTTATGGCTGGCATCAACGCGGATGGCGCCGCCGGCCGTCATGGTGCTGAGGGGATTGCCGCTGGCGCCGGAGATCGTGGCTGAGATCAGGTTGCCATTGCCGCTATTGGTCAGGGTTGGACTGCCGCCGGAAACAGCAGCGTTGCCCTGGGTGGCGCCGATGAAGTTGCGGGCGATGCTCACGCCAATGCTGGCGGCGCCGGCGCTGCCACCGGTCCCACCGGCAACGGCAGCAGAAACAGCAATGATCTTGGCGTTGATCGTGCCTGGGGAGCTGGCCTCAACGTTGATCTTGCCGGCGCTGATGATTGAGGGGCTGGCAATCGAAGCGGTGGTGTCACCCAGGATGGTGTTGGTCGCGGAGGCTCCGCCCCCGGCTACACCGAGGGAGTTCTGACCGATTGCCACGGAAACCGCGGCGGCGGCAGCGGTGCTGTCGATGCTGCGGGTGGTGATGTTGGCGCCGTTGCCATTGAGCAGTTCGCGGCTGCTGCGCAGGCTTAGATCACCGCTGCTGGTGCGGACACCCGTAAAGCCAGAGATGGAGGCATCACTGGTGCCGGCGAGGGTATTGGTGGAGCTGGCGGCACCGATCGCTGGCGCTGCGGAGAAACCACTGCCGGCAAAGGAGATCGCCACGCTGCCAGCGCCAACTTCGGATTTGATTTGGCCGATATCCAAAGTGGTCAGGTTGATCGAGCCAGCCTGAAGTTGGCCGGCGCCGTTGCTGCGGCCCACAATTTGGGTGGCAGAACCGGTGCCAATGCTGTTGGTGGCGCCGGCACCAGCCGCTGCGATGGAAATGGCATTGCCAGAGCCGGAATAAGCGAAGCCAACGGCCACTGAAGCAACCGTTGCTTCAATTCTGTCGGCATTAATGGAGGCAAGTTCCAGTCCACCGGAGATGGCAGTGGAAGCTGCATCAAGCTTGGCGGTAACGGCGTTACCAGAGGAACTATTGCTGCTGCTGTTCCAGTTAATTTTGTTATCGGCCGTACTCACACCGAGGGCGGCACCGCCTGCAGCACCAGCGCCGATCGAAGCTTTGATCTCCCGGCTATCACCGCTGCTGGTCGCCGCGCCTTTGGTGGTGGTGGCGCGGATGCGATGGCGTCCTGTTCCGGTGCCGCGCAGGGTTGCCGCGCTGGCGACAGCCTGGAGGTTGGAACTGATCGTGTTGGTGGAGCCAGCTCCACCACCGCTGAGGCTCAGGCTATTGGTGCCTTGGGCCATAGATATAGCAGCCGCGAGGCTGAAGACCTGTATCTTGGCGGTGTCGGAAGCGAGGATATCGAGGCTGGTCGCGATGCCATCGAGGCTGATACCATTGCCTGTGGTGCTGAGAAGGCTATTGCCGAGTTCAAGCCCGGCGAAGATATCCCCACTGAATTCATTCTTGCCATCAACGGCAGCAATAGCTAGGGAAACGCTGGAGTTAGCGCTATTGGAAATTGTGAGGGCTCCACCTGCGGCATCGGCTTTTATTTTACGATCATTATTGGCGCGAATCGCCAGGGTTCCAGTCGTGATGGTGCTGTCGCTGCCGCCCTGGACATTTTTGATCTTGGCTGTGAGCGCATCGTTGATCGTGTTCTTTGCCACCACCAGCCCTAGGCTCACGCCCCCACCGCTGCCGCCGGACGACTGGTTGAGGGAAACGGCAAAGCCACCGGAGAAGGTGTCGATGTTGCTGCCGCCGCTGCCCCGCTCCGTAAGGGCTTCGATGGTGGTGTTGCCCGTGGCGGTGAAATCAGTGATGTTGTAAATCCCTGCCGTCATACCCCCGCTGATCGTGTTGAAGCTGAAGGCTCCAGCAATGCCGGCACTCAGGGCAGAAGAGGAGTTGCTCCTGGCGGCGGTAATGGCAACCCCTGCGGCATCGGCAACGATGCGGGATTGATTGCTGCGGCGGGCGCGAATCGTGGCATCGGTGACGTTGATCACGCCGCTGCCAATGTTGGCGGCATTGGGATCGCCGATACCGGAATACAAGCTGCGGGTGATCACATTGCCCGTGCCAGCGCCCACAAGGGAGCTGGCAAAGGCCGAGCCGAGGGCACCGGATGAAGTACTGGCAGCACCGGCGATGGCATAGGCACCAATGGAGCTGCCATCGGTGCCAATGAGGTTGAGCGAATTCACCGTGATCGTGCTGTCGCCACTGATTTGGGCTATGACACTCCCGGAAAGGGTGTTGTGGGAGGCAGAGGCGCCAACCGAGATGGCGCCGGAAGTTCCGCTGCCGTTTCCTTGGGCAATGGCGATGTCAACACCGCCGGTAATGGCGAGCACCTGCTCGTCACTGGAGGCTTCGATGGAGAGCAGGGCGCCGCTGCCACCGCTGGGGGCGTTGATGGTGCTGCCAACGATCCTGGCGTTGATCGGACTGGAATATTTGTTTTCGGCCCCGGCTCCGGCCCCGGATACGGCATAAGAGCCCATGGCGGAGCCCGAGGTGGAAGTGCTGGAGGAACCTGCAGCGGAGACGCTCACCGTCTGCAGGTCGACATCACTTGTTTTGGCCTCAATCGTGATCGGAGCGGCGGCGGCGGTCGTTAGGGTGCTACCGCTGAGTTCAGCCGTGGATCCAACTTGGAGGTCATTGATCGCCAGCGAGAATCCGAAAGTGGCAGCAACTTGCGGACTTGTGGTCGACGAAGTGGAGGGTTGAAGGGGATTGGCGGCGAGGCCGAGGCTGCCTGCGTAGGCACCGGCGTCGGCCGCCTCGGTGGAACGGATAGTGAGAGCGGATATCGCCGATCCCCTCACATTGGCGACGGAAGACTTGGTGATGGGTGTGGTGCCGCTGACAGGATTGAGATTCAGGGCAAGCGAGCCGGGGATGGAGAGCGACGTACCCGGACTAACGGCCACGGAAAGACTGATCGCTCCAGCAGAAGCCGAGGCACCTTGAGTAGAGCTATCAAGCGTAACTGCGGATGGAGTTGAGCCTAGGTCAACGTTACTAAGAACGCTTGAAACATTGCGACCAATATAGTTAACATTGGCGCTACCAGCGATACTTGCAAGCCCACGAGTTTCCTGGGGAGTTCCCGAGGCAGGCTTGCTGGATCCACGCATACCGAAGGCGACAGCGCCACCCCAGTTGGAAATTTGCGTTGCATCATTGGCCTTCAGGGTGATGGCCGTAGCTGTGATGGCCGCCTGTCCTCCCGCTGCCTTAGACAAGGTCGAGCTAGCTTCATTGTTGGCAAGTTTGTTGACAACTATGCTGCCAGTGGCGGCAACACCAAAGCTAGTGATTTCAGGTATCCATGTAGACGTAGATTCCTGGTTGGTAGGCGTAGTGGAGCTATTCTTGCTGATTGCACCAGCAACGCCGACCGTGACAAGTTGACCTCTATTGATTGCTTCGGCAAACAAGCCATCGGCGCCAGAAAGGGTAAGGTTTCCGGATGGATCCAGTACGTTACGAGTTCTGCGTTGTAGATCGTTGACGATCAACGATAGACCCATCGCAATCGCTTTACTGTATTGAACTGAGCCAGCAACATCAATCTGTTTAATTTGATCATTAGCGATAAACGAGGCAGAAAGAGCTGAAACTCTTGCGCCTGCCGCCATGATATTTTCCGTTGAGTTAATCGCTCCTGTTTCAATCAGAATTCCGCCATTGAAACCGAGGTTTTGGGAGGATCCAGAACCAACAACAACGCCAACGCTCTGACCTGCCTGGCTTGCTGTTGTCCTCAAAGCACCAGACAGGCTGATTACCGAGGTCTCGGAGAAGATATTGCGTGATGTATTAATGGGTGTGATCACGGATATCGAAGCTCCAAGCCCATTCTTTGCTACATTTCCAAAGTCAAGAATATCTTTGGATATGGAAGATTTGCTGCTCTTCGCAGCCGGTGTGGCAGGAGTAGCTGGTGTATTCGTGTTGGCAGAAGGAGTACTTGGCGCCGGTGATTCTGGAGTTTCCTTACCATCTTGATACACCCCATACAGGGTTTCGGGACTTGGATCAAAATGGATTTGACCACTACCGCGCACGTAGTCGATGGTGACGGCGGCATTGGTGGTGAGACCGGACGCGGTAATCGAACCATTAATTGTATTAATGGCTCGATTGGTCAGAAGACTTACGTTAATACCAATGCCAACGCCAACTTCGGAATTGGTGGGTTTATCATTTTCACCTTCGGTCTTGCCGTGGATTTGTACCGTCGAGTAGGTATTGAAACCGGCTCCAACTAAGAGACCGGTTACATCAGATAAATCTTCTTGGAGGGTTAGGGCACCGTCGAGAGAGGTGGGTAGCAACCATTTCTTTAGCTTTGCCGTATCACCAAAGGATTCGTTTTCGGCAAAGTGATTAAGGTAATTAACACCGCTGTGAACGCTTACGGAAGAGCCGGACTGAATTGAGCCGCTAATTATATTGTTTGCTGTATTCGAGAGCTTGTTAAGGCCGAAGGCAACGCTGATTGCCGCAGCTGCAGCCTGCTCTGTTTCAGCGGAAGCGGTATTGGCAAAATCTGCTTCAATGGCACTGGAGATTGCTACGGGCCGATTAGCCTGAGCGATAATTCTGCCAGTCGAAGAAAGTGTAACAGAAGAATTATGATCAGCGAGATTGATCGCTATGGCACCAGAAACAGATGTGCCTTGCTCAACTTTACCTTTGGCTGGATTATCGGAACTCTTGAACAATGCCGCCATCACAACTTCTTGTCCTTCGGCGATCTTGTCCTTCATGGCGTCGCCAAGCGCATCGCTAGCTGAGCCGCTTGCTACATAATCAGTCCAAGACGCTTCCTCCATATCTGAGCCTATGCTCGTTGAGCTCTCGACTTCGTTAACAGAAGCGATCGTGGAGGTAATTGAGACTCCAGCAGGCCGTTCATCCTCGACCTTGGCCAACAAGGTATTGGAATTGATCTGACGGCCTAGAAGAGAGACTGGGAGAGCGGCCTCTAGCTCCGCTTGAGACTCAACGAACTGATAACGATTGCTGCCTAGGGAGATCACATTGAGCTCCTGCCCGGGTGTAATGCCACCCACGGATTGTGAGCTTTCTTTCAACGAGACATCCACCATCAAGAAATGGGTGGAATTGACACTGGTATCGGCAGTGCTGAGGTTAATCGCGATCTTGCCTGCAGCATCGGAAAAGAGGGAGACACTCCCTGATGTGGGCTGACGCAGATAGACAGTTTGACCTTCAGTAAGCCCACCGCGCGGATCGCTGCTGGCCGCACGGCCAGTAGACGTCAAAGTTGGATTGGTAGAATAATAAGTGGCCTTGATAACATTGTTTGTTTTGACAATATTACTTGGAATGGAAACACCTGTCCAGACATTAGAACCATTGCTAATCGAACCTGGATTCAAGGTAACGAGCGAGGGCTTCGTTATCGTGCGGCTATAAGTGGCATCGGGTCGGATCGTGAGGATTTCACCCGTTGATGCCGAAAAGCCGCTGAGAGTAATTAAAGAATTGGCGTCATCAACGGCGGAGGTGGGATTAAAGGTGGCCGCAGCGGTCTGGATCGTGAACTTGAGACCCGCCGTGGAGCTTGATAGCACTCCAGCGCTCACTAGGTCGAGGGTAGACGAACTCGGACCCTGCAGCCGGTAGACGCCGCTCTGATCGGTGGGCTGAACGATCTCCAACAAGGGTCCAGCGCCCGCAAGCCAAAGGCTTGACTGTTGGCTAAGTGACGTGCGCAAGTCCGCCCCATTCTTGGTGAGTGGCGAAGTGCCGGCGTATCGGAGGTAAGAGCCGCTAGTGACGCCAGCGGCCAGGGTTTCTACATAAAGAATATCCCCAGAGTTAAGAGTAATCGTTGTGGCTGCGGCAAGGTTCGCACCGGCGCTAGAGGTAATCCCACTAGAACTGTTCAGGAAAGCAGAGGCCCCGTAGAGTGAGTTGTTTGCCTTTTGAATCAATCCGCTACTAAGTTGAACCGTGCTCATCCGCCCCATCGTGGCGGGGGGCGAGGTTAGAACAAGTTTCTTAGCGAGCTGATTAGGAGGATTATAGTTTTCACTGACTGACAGCACCGCGGCCACCTGGGCCGTTGTTGGATTTCCAACGCCATTGGTGGCAGTGGCGGTCACGAATATGGGCGAACCTGCCGTTTTGGCGGTCAGACTGAAACCCTGTCCGGTTGTAGTGGTCGCTGAGGCGGCGGTGAGGTAGGAACCTGTTCCTGTACCAACACCAGTTGTGGAATTGATCAGGCTGATCAATCCATCACGAATCGAGCCTAGGTTGGTGGAGGTTACAGTGTAGGAGAGATTGGTGGGCCGAGAGTTAGCCGTGCCCAGGTCTTGAAGAGTAATGGCAACGACATCACCCACTTCATAGGTGCCCCTCACAATTACATTGTCAACCTGAGCCCTAGCGGTGGTGGAAGCGATATAATCAGAATTTTGCAGAGCCTGAAGCTGACCACTTACCTGGACATTGGCACCAAGTTCATAATGAAAAATATGCTTTCGTCCTACACCTAGAGCCGTTAGATCAATCGCTCGGTTGGCCAGAGCATCCTTGATCGTGTAGGCAAGGGCATAGCGATTACCACCCCGTGGGATGAGATAGTAGATGGTATCGGCAGCGAGGCCACCGATGGGGTAGCTGTCTGCTGCAGAGGCTGTATCGGGAAGAACGTAATAGCGGACAGATTGGCCCGGGGCGAAGGCATCAATGGAGCTACCGGTGGCAGGGTTGAGAATCAGTTCGTTAGCGCTGATATCAACAAGCGAAGCTGAGCTACCATCAAATTGCGTATCGTTGACACGATAAACACGATGCGCGGAGCCGGTGGCCGCTGACTTGGCCAACTGCATCGGGCTGTCGATGGCAAGCACATAATCTTTACCGCCAAAAGCAGAGGTATTTGCATTATCAAGAATTGCAGTTATCTTATAGGGAGTTCCAGCGTTAAGAGCGGGAATGATCGCCCAATTCGAACTGGCTAGATTAAGATTGTCGAGGGTTGTATTTAAGCTTGTGGAACCAAGGTAGATATAATGCCGATCATCGCTCCAGAGGACACGATCATTTTTGTTGATCGTTACAGAATTCGCCGAGCCGGTACGACTTAGTTCAGCGCCTGCAGAGTTTTGGAGAACGGAATTGCCATCGGCGAGAGAAACAATTTTAAAGTCAAAGCCAGCATTAATATTCTCAACTGTAACTTCATCTCCTTGAACTAGGCTGTCATTGGCTGCGAAGGAAGTAGAGCTAACTTGAACGAAACGAGAATCACCGGCAGGTGCCAAACTGCGCAAGTCAACGGAAGCGGTGGCAGCGATAAAATTATAGAAATTGCCGGCACTATCCCGAACGATGCTACCAGTAGGAAGCGAAATCGGAACGGTAATCGCGTTGTTGCCCCTGTCCTTGACAGTGAAGGCCGCGTTACCACTGGCGGTCTGACTATAGAGCCATGGTGCAACATATGCCGAAAGAGTCTGGGGATCGGTGTAGATCTGCCCATCGGCTTGAATCAGGCCATCAATTTGAACACTGGAATCAGTTT